>Ga0181523_10000285_pt1 | contig 56787 bp, 49 predicted proteins | sample PEATcosm2014_Bin_43_FD_119752 | JGI IMG/M metagenome (GOLD analysis project Ga0181523, IMG submission 119752) | Peatland microbial communities from MTU Mesocosm Facility, Houghton, MI, USA - PEATcosm2014_Bin05_30_metaG | ecosystem: Environmental > Terrestrial > Soil > Wetlands > Peat | place... | reverse complement strand
TGCGGCTCTGGCCGCGAGCGCAGCGTGCAGCTTCTCGGTGAATGTGACCGGCATCAGTTCCGGAGTGCAGAACAACACGACCAGTGCGGTGACTTCGAATGAAGGTGGCAATGGCAACCCGGCCTCGGCCAGCATCACGGTGGGCGGGTCGCCACCCGCACCGCCGACGATCGGCAAGGTATTCGGCGCAGCTACGATTGTGGTGAACGCAAGCACCACGTTGACCTTCAATCTCTCGAACCCGAATGCAGGCGCCACGCTGACCGGCGTCGGGTTCACTGACTCGCTACCTGCCGGCTTGGTCGTGTCCACGCCCAATGGGCTGACGGGCAGTTGCGGTGGAGGAACGATAACGGCGGTCGCGGGATCGGGAAGCGTGAGTCTGTCAGGTGCGGCTCTGGCCGCGAGCGCAGCGTGCAGCTTCTCGGTGAATGTGACCGGCATCAGCTCCGGGGTGCAAAACAACACGACCAGTGCGGTGACTTCGAATGAAGGTGGCAATGGCAACCCGGCCTCCGCCAGCATCACGGTGTCAGGAAAGATTGAGCACGTGGTGCTGATCGTCCAGGAAAACCGTTCCACCGATAATATGTTCCAGGATCCGGTACTGATCAGCCGTGGCGCCGACATTGCTCAAAGCGGACTAGACTCGAATGGCAATACGATTCAGCTGCAGGAATTGGATATCGCTGCGGGCCTCAACCCCGACCACGGTCACCATGCATTCAACCTCATGTGCGACCTGAATTCGGTGACCGGACAATGTCAAATGGATGGGGCGAACCTGATTGATGGCAATTGCCCTCAGGGTATTCAGAACTGCGTGTATTCTTACGTGAACCCGTCGGAAGTGCAGCCCTACTTCCAGATGGCCGAGACCTACACCTTCGCCGACCACATGTTCCAGACCAACCAGGGGCCCAGCATGCCGGCGCATCAGTTCCTCATTTCCGGGACATCGGCTCCTTCTGTCGGGAGCAATCTGTTCGCGTCGGAAAATCCGTCCACGCTCGGCGCGCCAAACTCCGGGTGCGACTCCGTGGACGGTGAGGTTTTGCTCATCGATCCGACCGGCGATGAAGGTTCCCACGCCCCAATCTATCCGTGTTTTGAGCATCCAACTCTAACCGACCTGCTGGAGGCGAATGGCAATACTTGGCGGTATTACACTTCCTCGGGTTACAAGAGCGGCGTGGGTCAAGCGATCTGGATCGGCCCGGAGGCGATCCAGCACATCTGCGAGCCGCTGGGGCCCGATGGCAACTGCGCGGGACCGGATTGGACTGCGAATGTGATCCTCAATCAGACGCAGATACTCACCGACATTACCAAAAACCAGTTGCCCAATGTGAGTTGGGTGATTCCGACCGGCCAAGCATCGGATCACCCATTATTAAACAATGGGTCTGGGCCATCGTGGGTAGCGTCGGTGGTGAACGCGATCGGCGGCAGCCCCTATTGGGCGAACACAGCGATCTTCATCATGTGGGACGACTGGGGCGGCTTGTACGACCACGTGCCACCGCCGCAAGTGCTGGTGAATTGCTCGCAGTGGGGATGCGGCTATGTCTACGGCTTCCGGGTACCGCTGATAGTGGTCTCGCCTTACGCCAAAGCAGGGTACATTTCGACGACGCCGTACGTTCACGATTTTGGCAGCATCCTGCATTTCATTGAGGAAACCTTCAATCTGCCCTCGCTCGGCTACGCCGATGCGGTAGCGGATGACTTCTCGGACTGCTTCGACTTAAATCAGCCCCCCCTGCAATTTCAGACGATCCAGGCACCTTTGAAAGCTGACTATTTTCTGAATGACAAAACACCGCCTCTGGAGCCGGACGACGACTGAAGGACATCAACAATAAAAGGGCGCGCCCGAGGGCGTGCCCGCAACAACTGGCCGATTAGGACGGCAAAATCTGCCCGAATTCGACAATCCCGATCCGTGCAGGCCGGATTATCATCCAAAGCGAACGAAGACTCTCCCGAGGTGACGGCTGCCATGTTCAAGCGTCGTATTCCAGTGTTCGCAATCGCGGTGCTGACCATGATCGGCACTGCCGTCAGTCTCAATGGCTGCGGCGGGAGCGGCGGCGGTTCTTCTACGCCACCACCGCCGCCTGGAAACATCCAGCACGTGGTGGTGATCTTCCAGGAAAACCGCTCCACCGATAATCTTTTCCAGGATCCGGTACTGATCGGCCGTGGCGCGGACATCGCCCAAAGCGGCAAAGATTCACAAGGTAACACGATCCCGCTGACGGAAACCGACATCGCCGTGGACTACGATCCCGACCACAGTCACAAGGCATTCAACCTCATGTGCGACCTCAATTCGGTAACCGGACAATGTCAGATGGATGGGGCGGACTTGATTACGGTCTCATGCGATCCAGGTGCGCAGGATTGTCCCGCGCCCGACTTGACGTTTGGCTATGTGGATCCGACCGAGGTTCAACCCTACTTCCAGATGGCGGAGACCTACACCTTCTCCGACCGCATGTTCCAGACCAACCAGGGGCCTAGCATGCCGGCGCATCAGTTCATTATTTCCGGAACGTCGGCCCCTTCTGTCGGGAGCAATCTGTTTGCGTCGGAGAATCCGAACACGGGCAAACTGTCGCCCAATGCGGGGTGCGATGCGCCCGCGGCGTCCACGGTTCTGCTGATCGATCCGACCGGCAACGAGAAGTCCAATAGTCCAATTTATCCCTGCTTCGAGCATCCAACGCTGACCGACCTGCTGGAGGCGAATGGCAATACCTGGCGGTATTACACACCCGGTACCGCACCCCATTCCACCCAGGCGATTTGGACCGGCCCGGAATCGATCCAGCACATGTGCGGACCGAACGCGCCGCCGCCCAATGCCACCGCCTGCGTGGGATCGGACTGGACCAACAACGTGATCCTCAATCAGACGCAGATACTCACCGACATTACCAGCAACCAACTGGCGAACGTGAGTTGGGTGATTCCAACCGGCCAGGAGTCGGACCACGCCGGGATAGCCGGCGACAACATGGGACCATCGTGGGTGGCGTCGGTGGTGAATGCGATCGGCAACAGCCCCTACTGGGCGAACACCGCAATCTTCATCACGTGGGACGACTGGGGCGGCTGGTACGACCATGTGCCGCCGCCGCAAGTGCTGCTGAATTGCACGCCCGCGCAGTGGGGATGCGGATATGTTTACGGCTTCCGCGTACCGCTGATTGTGATCTCGCCTTACGCCAAAGCAAAGTACATTTCGACGACGCCGTACGTTCATGATTTCGGCAGCATCCTGCATTTCATCGAGAAAACCTTCAATCTGCCTTCGCTCGGCTACGCGGACGCGGCGGCCGATGACTTCTCCGATTGCTTCGACTTCAATCAGACCCCCTTGCAATTTCAGACCATCCCGGCAGCTTTGAAGGCGGACTATTTTCTGAATGACAAAACGCCGCCGTTGGACCCGGACGACGACTGAGGCGGGCTTGAGTTGACCGTTTTTGTGGCGCCCGCATTGGGCGCGCCAAGAAACACCCCAAAGAAAACGCAGGGCGCGAAACCGTTCCGCGCCCTGCGCAAAAATCAGCCAACTACAAAACGTCCCTTACTGCACAGTCAGTGAAATATTCGACGTGGTGTTTTGTGTCACGCTCTCGGTGGCTGTTACCGTGATGGGGTACGTGCCCGGAACGGATGTTGGTGTGATCGTTACCGTGGCCACAGCGGTTTTGGTTGAGTCGGCTTGGGAAGTTGCCGTGACGGTCACGCTTCCCGGGAGACCCTCGGCCGCTGTGGGAGACGTGTAGACGCCACCCGAAGTAATCGACCCGCAAGGACTCGGGTTGGCTGTGCATGACACCGTGCTGCTCAAGCTCCAGTTCACGGCTGTATTGCTGGTGTTCGTGACTGTCGGCGTAAACGTCGCCGTTTGAGGTGGCCAACCGGTGTTACTCGCCCACAGAGTCGCTCCGGCAGGACTTACGCTGATGCCTACCGGCGGACTGCTTCCGCAGGCAACCAGAAGGCCGGCGAGCACCAGCGAGACGCAGAGGCCAGCAACCGCGGAATACTTGGATACTTTCCGTCCCGCGAAGCCAACCATCACAATACCCGCGAGCGGCAATCCCAAGGGGAGCCACGGGGAACGATTGTCAGCCTTGCGTCGGAGCTTATGAGTCCCTCCGCTCGTGCTGTTGGGACCGCTGGTAGTAAACGTAACGGTGACTGTTTGGGGTGACGAGGCGCCTTGCGCGATCTGACTGAAGCCGCAACTAATGGTTGCATCCGGAAGGCCGTTGCAGGCGAAGGTAACGGCGGCCGCGAACTTCGTGGCGCCGCCGGTAGCCGTAACGGTAAAGGTGGAGGTGGTGGATTCTCCGGCGGGTGCCGGCGCAGGAGTAGTGGGCGCAGACAAGGTGAAGGTGGGGGCATTGATCGTCTGAGTCAGGGGTGCCGAGGTGCTGCCGGCGTTGTTTGTGTCTCCGCCATAGACGGCCGTGATCGAGTGCGTGCCCACAGCGAGCGAGGAGGTGGAGAGGCCTACCCCCAGTGCGCCGCCACTAAGTGTGCCGGAGCCCAGAGATGTTGTGCCATCGTAGAAGGTTACCGTGCCGGTGGGCGCTTGTGTGCCGCTGGTGGCAACGGTCGCGGTAAAGGTCACCGAGACACCCAGATTCGCCGGGTTCAGGCTGGAAACAAGGGTGGTGGTAGTCGAGGAGACAGTCAAGCCCGCCCAGCTGGTGAGTAAGTTCGCGCCGTTGACCGAACCAAGGCCGGTAACTTCGTCATAGCCTGCGGTTACCAGGTACCCTTCGAGTCCGCCCGTGAGAGCCGTCGGTGAGGGAGTGCTGTTGTTGCACATGCTGGGCGTCGTCACCGCACAGGGTGAGACCCCGCTTGTAGCGACGGTGACATCGTTAAAAACCAGGTTCGTAGGGGTAGCCGCGAGTTCGTAGAGGCCCGGGTTGAGTTGTCCCTGCGGCCCTTGCTCTTGCTGATTGAGCAGGGCAGTTATGCCCGCCATGTCCGGAGCGGCGGCGGAGGTGCCGGCAAAGTATACAAAGCTGAAGCCGCCGTCCTGCACGACGCAATCGCCTCCGCCTCCAGCCAGACATCCGAAATATCCGTCGTGCAGCGATGCGCTGAACGCAATATCGGGCGTGTAGCGGCCCTGCGTTCCCGGAATCCCGGTTCCGGTTTGCCAGGGAGGCGTCGCGATGTAGATGCTAAATCCGCCGCCCCCGGCCGCCGCTTCAAAGCCTCCGCTGCCATTCGAAGGCTCATTCCATCCACCTTCGGGGATGTAGCTCAAGGCTGATTCATAGGGAGGGGCCTGTACGGGGGTCTGGTTCCAATACTTGGCTGGATCCGCCGTATCGTTAAATTCCGTCCCGCCTACACAGGTGGCGTAACTGGAAGCGCAAATGTAATTAATGCTGAGGACCTGGCTTGCCGGTGGAGTCTGAAAGTAGTCATCGCAACCGGCGGCGCCGGCATCTCCCGCCGCTACGAACACCGAGATACCTTCTCCGGCAGCCGTGCTGAACAGGCTGTCCCAGAACTGATCGCCAGACTGGCCCGCATCCGCTTCGCACGCTCCAAAGCTGATGTTAATGATCTGGGCCGGGATTGGGTTGGTGTCGACAGCATACTCAGCAGCGATGGCAACCCCGTCCAGCCCGTTATTGCTTAAGCTGACGATCAGATCAATGGTTGCGCCGGGCGCGATGCTGGTGGAGCGCATCACGTCGAGTGTGGCTTCGCCCTGGTCGCCGGAGGCAACACCGCCTTCTCCTGCGGGGGGGCCGGGGTCCACTCCGTCTGGTGGAATGATGACGGTTGGATCCTTCGGTGTAAGTCCGGACAGAGTCTGGAAGTTCTCGACGTCGGGGTCGTAGACTCTCGATCGCCCAATAATGCCAACGGTCTGTCCCGTGCCGTCAATGTTAACGATGCTATTCAAATCGTAGATTTCGGCGAAATCGGCGGGAAAGATGAAGTTGCTGCAACCAGGGTTGCAAAACGTACCCGCGGGCCTGCTGAAGCCTCCGCCTTTCTCTTTGTACGCCTGTCCCATGGTGTGGTAGGGACGGTTCTTGATGGTGTACAGGCCGCTGACGGATTGAATCACTCCGGCGAACGCTGCAGGAATCTGGGGCTCGCTCGCGGGGGCAATACGCTGCTCGCCGTGCACCATGTAGTAGCGCATCTCGGTGACAAAGGCGGCGCCGACTCGCGAGGCAGTGCCGCTGAAGTCGATCATCATGCGACTGTTGGAAACTGAGTCCACGCGCAAGCCCTGGGCGCGGAGCCATTCTGAGATCGCTTCGATATCTTGCTGCGCGACGCCGAACCTTTGTCCAATCTGGATCGGGGTGAGGAAGTGGTGGTAGTTGGAAGAAGAGCGATCCTGCAGCTGCTGCAGAAACTGTTCGAAGGCTTGCTGCTGTTGCGGCGAGCGCTGTAGAACCAAGGTCAGGTGCTCAAGCATGGTATCGCCTGGGACCGGGCCCTGACTATTCTCTGGCACCGCCCACGGCGGGCGCTGGCCGCGCGGCGCAACGGAGCCGGTGGTGCGGTCAGGCGCGGCGGCGAAGCAAAGAGTGGAGAAAATCAGGATGCCAAGGATGAGCTTGGGAACAATTGGCAGGGACAACGAGGCCGAGCGCGTACGTTGCATGGTTAACTCCGTGCAGAGCTGAATTGTGTGGGCTTTCGGAAGCATTATCCATGCTTCTACCTGTTCGAGCAAGTTATTATGCGCTGGGGTTGCATGATTAGGAACTGTTATTTGTTTTTTATTTGTCTCTTATTTGTCTCTAATTTGTCTCTTGGAGAGCAGAACCACACCCATTTTCGGTGTCAGCGGTTGGCGGACAAGCCTGCCGTGAACGCAGCCGAAGGGAGTGTCCGCCCCACACGGGCTAGACTTCGGCGAGTTCTTCTTCCAGTAACTGCTTGTTGTAGAGGTCGGTGTAATAACCATTGCGGGCAATGAGCTGGTCGTGGGTGCCGAGTTCCACGATGCGTCCCTGGTGGAGGACGGCGATCGAGTCGGCGTTGCGGACGGTGGAAACACGGTGAGAGATAAAGATGGTGGTGCGTCCGCGCATGATTTCACGGAGATGGTTGAGGATTTTGTCTTCAGTGTGGGTGTCGACGCTGGAGAGAGCGTCGTCGAGGATGAGAATGCGCGGGCTGCGGAGAAGGGCGCGGGCGATGGCGGTGCGCTGTTTTTGGCCTCCAGAGAGTGTGATGCCGCGTTCGCCGACGGTCGTGTTGTAGCCTTCGGGGAAACTCTCGATGTCCTGGGCGATGTTGGCGGCCTCGGCGGCGGCTTTGATCTCGTCGAGTGACGGTTCGCCGACTTCCTGCGACTCTTCCTTCGACACTCCGAAGGCGATGTTTTCGCGGATGGTGTCGCTGAAAAGGAATGTTTCCTGCGGAACGAAGCCGATTTGCCGGCGCAGTGCGTCGAGAGGGAATTGGCGAATAGCATGGCCGTCGATGAGGACGGAGCCAGGCGCAGCGTCATAGATGCGCGGGATGAGATTGACTAGCGTGGTTTTGCCGGAGCCAGTAGGACCGACGATAGCGAGACTGGAACCGGCGGGGATGCGCAGGTTGATGTCTTTAAGAACAGAGGTGCCGTTGTAGGCGAAGTTGAGATTGCGGAATTCGATTTCGCCAAGGAGGTCGGTGGACAGCCGGGTGTCCTCGCCCGCCGCTCCATTTTCTTCGTCCGCGATTTCGGGTTGCTGAGTTAGGATTTCGTTGATACGCACCAAGGACGCGGTTCCGCGTTGGAAGATATTGATAACCCATCCAAGGGCGATGACTGGCCAGGTCAGTTGCATCATGTAGGTGTTGAACGCGACGAAATCGCCGACGTTCATCTTTCCGAGGAGAACTTGCCGTCCTCCGAGCCAGAGAACGATGACGACGGCGGCGCCTAACATGAGTTCGAGGGTCGGCCAGAGCATTCCCATCAGACGGACCAAGCCGAGGCTGCGGCGGATGTATTCCTTGTTGGCGCCTTCAAAGGCGGCGATTTCGGCCTGTTCTTGCACATAGGCGCGGATGACGCGAGCACCCGAAAAATTTTCCTGGGCGCGGGCCGAGATGTCGGAGAACATGGCCTGTATGCGTTCGAAGCGCTCGTGAATGCGGCGTCCGAAATACTGGATGACGATGCTGGCGATGGGCAATGGGAGAAAGGCGTAAATCGTCAGCTTGGGACTGATGGCGAGCATGAATCCGAGCGCGCCGGCGGTGAAGACAATGGTGTTGGCCGAGTACATGATGGCCGGGCCGAGCAGCATCCGAACCGCGTTGAGGTCGTTGGTGGCGCGGGCCATAATGTCGCCGGTGCGGTTGCGCTGGTAGTAGGAGTAGGAGAGGCGCTCAAGGTGCGCGAACAGGTCGTTGCGCAGATCGAATTCGATGTCGCGAGAGATGCCAATAACCACCCAGCGCGTTAGAAACTGGAAGATTCCCTTAGCCAGTGCGATGGCGATGATGAGCAGGGAGTAAGTGAGAAGTTTCTGTCGTGTTACACCGGAGTGAAGATCGTTGACAGCGCGGCGGAGGATTTGCGGAAACAGTATCCAGATGCCGTTATTGAATAAGACGCAGAGCCCGCCCCAGAATAGACCCCCGCGATAGTGCTTCAGATACGGAACGAGGGGGCGTAGGTTCTTCGGCACCATGATGGGTTGGACGTTGTTCTGAACCACGTTCTGAGCCGCGACGTCTTGTAGATGAAATTGTAGCAGCGCTGGGTACAGATTTTCGGAACGAGGGCGCGAGAGAAACGAAAGTGGCAGTGAGAAGTAGTGCGGTCCACAGTGACAGCATGCCTGCGGCGAACATCAATCCCGAGTAGAGCAGGTCGGCGCGTTCCATCGGTTCCTCCACGTTTGAAGGCCGGGGAAAAAGCCGGGCAAGGACGGAGGTTGGAGGTTCCGTTCCCCGCCCGGATAGGAGAGAGACTGCAGTAGAGACGCGGCTGCCCCGTCTCTACAGAACGTTAGTCTGCGGGCGGCGGTGCGTGCTGACTCATGCGCGCCGCGCGATTGGCCTGGATCTGAGTCAATTTAGCTTTCTGATCGGCGGTCAGAATTTGCATTATTTCGGACTTGATGCGCTCGTGCTCGACCTGCAGTTGGATCATGGTCTGCGAGTTTTGAGTGGCGAGGGCGGTCACTTTGGCTTCATCGAATGGGCCGCTGGCCTCAAGAGCGCTCATCGCGCTGCGATTTTGGCGCATCTGCTGCATCAACGGCTGCAGGGTTGGCTTCTCTTTTTCAAAGATCGCCTTGACCTGGCTGTGTTGTTCGCTGGTCAAATCGAGTTGCTTGAGCATGTGGCGGAAGTCGCCGCCGGGGCCGCCAAAACCGTGCCTACCCTGTGCAATCGCGGCTGCCGCGGCCAGCAGTACCGCAGCGCCGATAGTGAGAATACGGATACGAGTTGATTTCATTGGAACTCCTTTTAGACTACTTTGATCTCGTAGGGTCCGGGAGGCAGCCCGAACATCTATGCCGATAAGAACACTATTCTGGAAAATATGGGGTAAAGAGTCGGTCAAGCGCGGTAAAGTTTTGTAAACGCGAGTCAAGATCGGCAACGTCCACTAATCACAAATCTTTACCGCGTAGAGGCAAGCGAAGGTGTTAGATGACTAAAAGCATGGATCACGTCCTGGTGGTGGATGACGACGTCGAATTGTGCGGCCTGGTGCAGGAGTATCTGACGGCCGAGGGGTTCAGCCTGAAGGCTGTGCATGACGGCGAGGTGGGGCTGCAACAGGCGCTGACCGGCGATTATGCGCTTGTAGTGCTGGATGTAATGCTTCCGGGTGTTAATGGCTTTGAAGTGCTGCGGCGGATTCGCAGCGTATCGAAGATTCCGGTGCTGCTGTTAACCGCGCGCGGCGAGGATGTGGATCGCATCGTGGGGTTGGAAATCGGGGCCGACGATTATCTCCCAAAGCCGTTTAACCCGCGCGAGCTAGTGGCGCGAATCCGCGCCATCCTGCGCCGCACCAAGCCGGTCAGGGCGGCGGACACGGTACCGGAAGTGCTGAGCGTGGGCGACGTTGAACTGGATCCGGCGACGCGCAGTGTGCTGCGGGCGGGGCAACCGGTCGATCTCACTTCAGTGGAGTTCAATCTGCTGGAAGTGCTGCTGCGCGAGGCGGGGCGCGTGGTGACGCGCGAGCGGTTGGTGAACGCCGTCCTCAGCCGGAAGTTCATGCCGTTTGATCGCAGTATTGACATGCACGTCAGCAAAGTGAGGCGGAAGTTGGGCGACTCCGAAGAGGACGGAGACCACATTAAGACGATTCGCGGTGTGGGGTATATGTTTGCGCGGCCGGCGGCCAAGCCGAAAAAATGAAAAGCCTCTTCCTGAAGATTTTCCTGTCATTCTGGGCAGCCTGGGCCTTGTCTCTCGTGCTGGCGATTCTGGTGACAATTGCTTTACGTCCCGCCCGGCATGGGATCGAGAGTGAGGCGCCGCAGATTTTGGCAGAGGTGGTGAACGCGTACCAAAGCGGTGGAGAAAGGAGCGCCCACGACTATCTGGAGGAGCTTTGGCATACCCAGCATGTGCGGGCATTCGTTTTTGATCCGTCGGGCCAGGAGCTCTCCGGCCGGAGAGTGCCACCCTGGATCGAGGAAGCCCGGCAGGGCGGGACAACGCAGGGTGTTTCTCCACGCCGCCATGGGTGGATAGACGATCTGCTGCCGGATCGCATCATGCGGCAGGCGCTGACGCTGGATGGGAAGCGGTACACAATTGTGTTGGAGTTGCCGCCGGGACGGAGGGTATTTTTCGGCGCGCATGACATCCCGGGTCTGTGGATTACGATCGCGGTCATTTTGTCGGGACTGGTGTGCTACCTGCTGGCGTGGTCGGTGACGAGTCCCGTAACCCGCTTGCGGCAGGCAGTGCAGGGCCTGGCGGGGGGCGACTTGGGCGCGCGCACGGGAGCGCCCGTGGGTGGTCGGCGTGACGAACTGACAGAGTTGATGCGCGATTTCGACCGCATGGCCGAAAGGATCGAGGGGCTGGTGGACTCGCAATCGCGACTGCTAAAAGATGTCTCGCACGAGCTGCGATCGCCGCTGGCCAGGCTGAGTGTGGCGCTTGGGCTGGCGCGGCAGCGGGCTACTTCCGAAGTTGCCCCCGAACTCGCGCCGGAACTTGAAAGTGCGCTGAACCGAATCGAACTGGAAGCCGACCGGCTGAATCAGCTCATCCAGCGGCTGTTGACCATTTCGCGGCTGGAGTCGGGCAGCGATGGCATGCGAAAGACTACGTTGTCACTCCGGGAGTTGGTGGAGCAGGTGGCACATGACGCCGAGTATGAGACTCGGGGGCGGGGCTGCCAGGTTACGACAGGCAACACGGCCGACGCTACAGCCAGAGCCGACGCATTTCTGGTCGAAGCCGACCCCGACTTGCTGCGGAGCGCGGTGGAGAACGTGGTGCGCAACGCCACGCGCTATACTGCTGAAGGTACAACGGTGGAGGTGCGATTGGAACGGCAGCAGACGGCGCACGGCGAAGAAGAAATCATTGTTCGCGTGCTCGATTGCGGTCCCGGGGTTCCCGAAGAAGCTCTGCCCAAGATATTTGAACCCTTTTATCGACTGGACGATGCTCGCAACCGGCAGACGGGTGGGGCGGGTCTCGGCCTGTCGATCGCGGACCGGGCCATCAGGCTGCATGGCGGGCAACTTCGTGCATCCAACCGAAAAGAGGGCGGGCTAGAAGTGGAAATCCGGATTCCGGCTGCTCCCGGGTTTGCTCTTCCCGCTCATTCCTGATAAACAAATTATTTCAGCCACAGGCTCCAGTCTCCGTGACGATTGGCAGGGCATCGCCGGCGGACGGGAAGCGGCTGACTACCCCTTGGGAGAACAGATGTCGAAAAAAATGAGACTGGTCGCTGCGCTGGTGGGCATGTGTGCCCTGAGTTTGTTTCTGCTCAATTGTGGCACCTCCTCGTCCCGGCCCTCGGGAGTCTTGTATGTGCTGACCCAGGGGAGCAACGGCATAGGGAACAACGTGACTTCTTTTGCCATGGATTTGTATAGCGGGAACCTCTCGCTGGTCAATTCCAATGCGAGCACGTGCCCAGCCACAGCGACTCAGACCAATACTGAACCGTGTGGACTTCCCCTGGATATTTTGCTCGACCCAACCGGCGCGACCGCGTTTGTTCTGAATCAGGGTACGCCATGTGTGCAGCAGGGTAATCGGTGTGTTACTGGCTCCGATAGTGTTCTGCCAACAATTTACTCATACACGGTGAACTCGGATGGGAGCCTTTCGGCGCCAAACCCGACACCAGTGTATTGGACCTGCATCGTCCAACCTGTGGCTCCCTGTTCTGCAACCAATTCCTACCCCGACACTGCCGTGGCCATGGTGCGCGATGCGGCTGGGCAGTTCTTGTTCGTAATCGACGAGGGCGTGTATCCTTCTCCGCCGACCTGCCCCGCGATTGCTAGGGCTGCTGCGAGTAGTGCGGATGCCATGGCTTTTGTGGGTTGTCCATCGATCTCGGTGTTCGCCATGAATGGCTCGACCACTTTGACATCCGTAAGTCAAAGTTCGACCTACCAGAGTCCATTCTTCCTCAGCAAAACTCCGAGCGCACTTTCGCCCATTACGTTTACCCCACCGGGCGGGACTGCCGAAGAACTTCTCTTCGCCACCAACAACTATGACCTTTGTACAGTCGCGTGCGTTCCCTCATCCACACCCAATGACGATACGGTGAGCATCTACACGGTGAGTTCCTCGGGCGTCCTGAGCGAACAACCGAATTCGCCGTATGCCATTTCCGCGGCCAGTCCGAGTTCGGTCCAGGCGGTCAACACCGACTTGGCGCTTCACGGCGGCCTGTTTGTATACGTGGGACAGAGCAGTGGGGTCGGCGCGATATATCCATTCACGGTGTGCTGGCTGCAAAACGCCAACTGCTCGCCGGAGGACGTGGCCGGCAATCTGATGGTTCCACTGGCAACGTGCCTCTCACAATCTTGCGTCGTGCCGCCATCTTCGGTGGGATCGAACCCGGTTCAAATGCTGGTGGATCCGACGAGCAATTTTCTCTACGTGCTGAGCGAAGGCGAGAACCAGGTTTCTGGATTTAGCATTGGCACTTCGACAGGCAAGTTAAGTCCGCTGCCAACGCCAACTCAGCCAACTGGGTCGCAGCCGGTGTCGATGGCGATGCACGCGAGCGTAAACTCGACCGGCCAGTCTCTCTACAACAACCAGAGCGGACAGTTTCTCTACACGTCGAACACTACATCGAGCAACATTACGGGCTTTACCCTGAGCACGACGAGCGGGGTAATGAGCAATCCGATCACGGTGATCACGCCGGCGGCGCCGAGCGGCGTGGCGGTGCACTAGATTGAATCATTGAAAACCTGAGTTTTTCAATGATTCAATGCGCTATGGTTACGTTGGCATCCGAAGAATCAAATACCCTCCAATGAACCCGAAGACCAGGTCCGGGGACCAGGCCGCGACTGCGGGTGGGAGCTGGCTCAAGTTGCCCATCGCCTCGAACAGGCCCGAGATCGTCCAGTAGACAACGCCAATGCCGATGGCGGTTGCAACTCCTGCCACAGCGGACCGCTTGCCGGCGGAAAGCGCGAAGGGAATGGCGAGGATAGCCATCACCAGCGTGATCAGAGGGTAGGCGATCTTCTTTTGCAATTGCACGCGCAGGCGCACCACGTCAAAGCCGCTCTGCTCGAGGTCGTAAATGTAGCGGCGCAGCTCGTCGTAGTTCATTTCCGACGATTGTTTGATTTCCTTCTTGAAGTAGGCGGGCGGTTCCGCCAGTTCGGGGTAGGTGGCTGCGTCGAATTTGCGGTAGCTCTCGATGGCGGGGCCCCTCAGGCTTCGCTCCCATCCCTGCTCGTAAACCCACCGGCCCATGGGACTCGACCAGTGCGCGCGGTCGGCGGTGATGCGGTGCGTGATCTGGAAAGTGTGCGGGTCGAACTGAAACACGGAGACGCCGCCGAAAACATCGCGGTCGGGGTCGAAGAATTGATAGTAGTAGATGTCGGAGTGCTGGCCGAAGATCCACTTGCGGTCCGGCCGAAGATAGGTTTGCGCGGGCTTGCCCTTGATCTGGTTGCGGAGCGCATCCTGACGCTTGTTGGTGTAGGGAAGATAGAGCTGGTCCGAGAGGAAGAGCACGCCGGCAACCAGCATGGAAGCGATCAGGACCGGAACGACAATGCGGTAAAGACTGATGCCGGTGGCCTTGATCGCCGTAATCTCATTCGAGCGCTGCAGCAATCCGAAGGTGACCAGCACCGCCAGCAGCATGCTGAGAGGCGTGGTGGTGTATAGAAAATAGGGCGCTACATTGAGCAGGTATTCGCCCACCGTGAGCGGCGAGATCTGATTCCGCAAAATGTCGCTCAGCAACTCGAACAGGGTGAACACTAGCAGCAGCACCAAAAAAGCAGCGACGATCATCGCAAGGTAGAAAGTGAAGCCGCGCAGCACGTAATCGTCGAGAATGGTCGGGAAATGAAGATTGAATAAGCGCCGGCGCCTGGGCCCCCGGCTGAAGATGCTCTCGTGCCCGGCCGGGCTGGACTCACCGTTCAGTGCCAGCCCTGCCGTCGGCAGGCTCGGCGTCAAAGCCTTGAACCATTGCGCCTTGAAGCTTGAAGTTTTGAACCAGGACCGGAGCGCAGTCAGTTCGACCGGGCGGCGTTCCGATTGCCATAGCAGAAAAATTCCTCCAACAAGAAACACAAAGTCTGCTAGCCAAACCCCGGCGGCTGGAGAAAGACGTCCCTGGCGCGCAAACGACACTCCGATCAAGGAAATCGAATAGTAGACAAAGACCAGCAGAATGGTCAGGACGAATCCGCTGGACTTGCCGCCTTTCTTCGACGAAAGGCCAAGAGGGATGCCGACCAGGGCCAGGACGATGCAGGCGGTCGGCAGCGCAAGACGGCGATGGTATTCGATCAGGTCCCAGCGGCGGCTGACCGGGTCGGCGGTTCGCGCCATGCGGAGGAGGTCGGCAAATTTGATCTCAGCGAGTGATGTGGGTTCGTGTTCCTGACTGTTTTGCGCCGTAGGGACCTTGAGCGGGATGTCAGTGGTCTGGAAGGTGGAGATCTGGTACTGGTCCGGATTCTTGGGATCGGGGGTTTCGTGCGTGGAACCGTTGGTGAGATGCAAATCCAGAGTGTCGGGCCCCTGGCTGACTAACAGGCCTTCGCGCGCCAAGCTGATGCGCGGCGCAGCTGGGTCTGTTAAGTCGGCGAGAAACACGCCTTTCCAGGTCGCCCCGCCGGACATGGCCTTGACATCTTGCACGTAGAGGATGAGCTTTGGGAATCCCTCGTAGAAGACACGGGGCTGGACTTCGAAGGAAGCCTGAGAAGACTTGAGGTTGTCCTGGAGCTGTCCCAGAGACGCGAGCGAACGGGGCGCAAGATAGACGCTGTTGCCGAGCGCGAGCAACCACGCGACCACCACGAAGATTGAGATCACGCGCAGGAAGGTCCATACGCCCAGGCCGCTGGCGCGCATGGCCGTAACTTCGCTATCCGCGGCCAGACGGCTGAGTCCGATGAGGATGCCGACGAGCACGCCCATGGGAATGGTGTAGGTGAGCGCGACCGGGACGGTGAAGAAAAAGATTTCTGCCACGCTGGGCAAGGGGGCGCTGTTGCGCACCACGAGTTCGAGGATGCGGCCGAGGTCGCGAGTGAAAAGAACGAAAGTGAAAACCGCGGCGCCGATCAAGGCGTGGGAGACGACTTCTCCCAAAATGTAGCGGGTGAGGATGCGCATCCGCAAGGGTGGTTGACTCATGGCGAGTCTAGCACGAGAGCGGCAACGGGGGAGTGCCGGTTTGCAATCCGGGCGTTGTTCATAGAGAATGCCCATTCGCTTGGCGACCCGGAACTACGAGTTCTTGAGGCCGGAGGATAAAGGAAAGATGAATTTGCGTCGTGCGTTTGCGTTGTCAGTTTGGTGGGCGGTCCCGGTGCTGGCGTGGTCGCAGCAGCCGTCGGAAATGAAGCCCGTGACCGACCAACTGACAGCATCCATTTACAACGGGCCGTCGATGACGACACTTTGGGAACTCGCGGACGGCATTGGCGGGCGTTTGACGGCTTCTCCGGCCTATGTTCGCTCGACGGAATGGGCAGTGGCGAAGTTTCGGACCTACGGGATCGAAAATGTGCGCTTGGAACCGTTCACGATTCCAGCGGGCTGGCAGCGAGGCTCGGCGAGCGGTGCGATGCTGTCGCCTTTGTCGCGTCCGCTGAACGTGGCATCGCTCGGGTGGGGCCCGTCAACGCCAGTAGGGGGCCTGCAGGGTTCGGTGGTAATAGTTGCGGACATCGAATCAGAGGTTTTGCGATCTCGCGAAAAAGATCTGCGGGGGAAGATCGTTTTTCTGGATACGAGCAAGATCTATGCGGATGGCCGCGGAAGGGCCATGCCGAAGGTGGAAGCAGCATGGCGCACATTCCAGAAGGCGGGTGTGTTGGCCGTGATTACGCCCGGCCGCGAAAAAAATAATGTATTGAATGCGCACGGCGTTGGGTGGGGTGCGAAACTGCTTCCGCTGCCCGGAGCTGAAATCGGCATGGAAGATGCCAAGCTCATTCAGCGAGAACTGGAGCGCGGGCCGGTCACCATCCAATTGACGATCGACAACAAGACGTCAGGAGAGACAACCGTCAACAACGTGGTAGCCGAGATTCGGGGCAGCGAGTGGCCCGACGAATGGATCCTGATCGGAGCGCACCTGGACTCGTGGGATTTCGGCACGGGAGCGCAGGACAACGGTACTGGTGCGGTCAGCGTGCTCGAAGTCGCTCGCGCAATGACAGTGCTGGGGAAAGTGCCGCGGCGCAGCATTCGTTTTGCCCTTTGGGGCGGGGAAGAAGAGGGCATACTCGGATCGTATGCCTACACCCAGACGCACAAACGCGAGTTAGACGAATGCGTTGCTGTTCTGAACACCGATAATGGCGCAGGGCATCCCAAGGGATGGAAGGTGGAAGGCCGCGAAGATCTGAAAAAGGCGATGCAACCTTGGAGCGACGGCCTGTTACAAGGACTGGACGGCGGCGATCTTTCGCTCGACACAACCTACGACACTGACCACGGTCCGTTCCTGCTGCAGGGAATCCCGGCATTCGATCTGTGGGTGGATATGACGCACTATATGGAGATCCATCACAAATCAAGTGACACGCTGGACAAAGTCGATGCGTTGGACTTCAAAGCCGGCGAGGCGATTGTCGCCGTGACCGCATACGCCATCGCGCAAAGCGAAGCGCCAATCGCTCCCCATATCGATCACGAGGCGGTGGGCGAAATCCTGAAGAACGCGAAATTAGAGGAACTGGTAGAGAATGTGGGGGTGTGGAAACCCTGACGACAGCCGACACCCGGTAACCTGTATCCTAAGCAAATAAATTCTTGACAAATGCGCTTGAATATAGGGATACTATACTGCAATATAGGAACCCTGTATAGTATGCTCAAACGTATTCGGGCTAACGTCGCACGCGGCAGCACGGAATTGGTCATCCTCAGCCTGCTGGCGGAGCAGCCGCTTTACGGCTTCGAAATCTCCAGACGCATCGAGGAACGGACCGACGGCGCGCTCCGCTTTGAACTGGCTTCGCTCTACCCGATGCTTTACGACCTTGAAAGGCGCGGATTAGTCAGAGGCCAGTGGCAGCCTAGCCGCACAGGTCGCGACCGCCGCTACTATTCGCTAACACCCAAGGGCAAGACACAACTTGCACCGCTGCGACGGGAATGGCGCTCCTTTTTCCAGGCGCTCGATTGCCTGGCCGGAGTAAGCGATGCCTGATTGGAACGCGCTGGTTCGGGATCGATTGGGCGTAGTGGACCCGCCTTCCAACGAAGAGGAGGAAATCATCGCGGAGTTGGCTGGCCATGTGGAGGATCTCTACGAGGAACTGCGCGGAAAAGGAATTAGCGATTCCGATGCCATCGGCCAGGCCGTGGGAGACATCGCCGACTGGCATGGGCTGGCCAGGAGAATCCGCAAGGCGAAAGCAGGGGAGGAAACTATGAGCTCTCAATCGATGAACCATCGAACAAAGACACTTTGGCTGCCGGGGCTAATCGGCCTGACCGCTTCTATGGTTTGGCTGATGATCTTGCAGCGAGCGACCCTTAAGCCAACCATGACTGGACCCTGGCTGCACTCGGGACTCGCATTCATGCCGTATCTTGTTTGGCTTATTTCGCAGCCCTTGTTTGGCGCCGCAGGCGCTTATCTGTCGCGTCGCGCGGGAGGCGAACCTCGAACCGAACTCACCGCAAGCTTGTTTCCCGCGATCGTGATGTTCGGGGTGTGGTGGGTATTGGTAGCATGCATTGTCGTCACGAGATATTCCCACGTCTCGCACCAGTGGCCTTTGGTGTTTGCCGGCGCGCTCTTCTGGTCTATCCTTCCCGGCTTGTCGCTGCTGCTGGGCAGGTCTCTCTACCTCAGGACGCAGAACCTCGCAAGGTCATAGTTGGTGGGACACCGGGCGGCTGGACGGGCGAGGACGCCCGTCTCTCCACTATGTTTTTCTTAGAAATAGTGCTCCCAGCGGCGGGAGGGTCAGTCGCAGCGAATACGGCCGGCCGTGGGTTGTTTCCGGAAGCGCCTCGGTGCCTCCCATGTTGCCCATGCCGCTGCCGCCGTATTCTCTGGCATCGCTGTTGAGAAGTTCTTTCCAGTAGCCGCCCATTGGTACGCCGACCATGTATCCCAATCTGGGCACGGGCGTGAAGTTGCACGCGATGAGCATAGGGTTCTCGCCGTCTTTGCCTTTGCGCAACAGCGAGACGACGCTCATAGGCGCGTCATTGCAGTCCACCCATTCAAAACCTTGGGGATCGTTATCGAACCAGTGCAGCGACGATTCGCTGCGATAGACGCGGTTGAGTTGCTCGACCCAGTTCATGAGGCCCCGATGCACCGGGTACTGCAGCACATCCCAGTCGAGGCTGCGATCGTGCGACCACTCGCTAACCTGGCCGAACTCGCAGCCCATAAAAAGCAACTTTTTGCCAGGCTGAGCAAACATGTAGGCGAAAAGCAGACGCAGATTGGCGAACTTCTGCCATTCGTCGCCGGGCATTTTACCGATCAGGGAACCTTTTCCGTGCACGACCTCGTCGTGGCTCAGGGGCAGGACGAAATTTTCGTGGAACGAATAGAGCATGCGAAAAGTCAGCTTGTTGTGGTGATACTGGCGATGAATCGGGTCCTGGCTGAAGTACTGGAGCGTGTCGTGCATCCAGCCCATGTCCCACTTCAGGCCGAAGCCCAGACCGCCAAGATGAGTGGGCCGCGAAACCATGGGGTATGAGGTCGACTCTTCCGCGAAGGTTTGAATGCTTGGGTGCTCCTTGTAGGCTTCGAGGTTGAAGCGGCGCAGAAAGTCGATGGCTTCCAGGTTCTCGCGTCCGCCGTACTGGTTAGGAATCCATTCGCCTTCCTTGCGCGAGTAGTCGAGATACAGCATGGAAGCGACGGCGTCAACGCGCAGGCCGTCGATGTGATATTTGTCCAGCCAGAACATGGCGCTCGACATCAGAAAGCTGCGTACTTCGCTGCGGCCGTAATTGAAGATGAACGTCTTCCAGTCGGGATGGAAGCCCTGGCGCGAGTCCGAGTGCTCGAACAGGTGGGTGCCATCGAAGAAGGCAAGGCCGTGGCCATCGGAAGGGAAGTGCGATGGGACCCAATCGAGAATGACCGCGATGTTGTGCTGGTGCAGATAGTCCACCAAATACATGAAATCCTGCGGCGTGCCATAACGCGACGTGGGAGAGAAATAGCCCGTGGTCTGATATCCCCAGGAACCGTAGAAGGGATGCTCCATGATGGGGAGCAGTTCGACGTGCGTGAATCCGAGCTTAGTGACGTGGTCGGCGAGGCGGGGCGCGATCTCGCGATACGTAAGCGAACGGTTGTGCTCCTCGGGGACACGCATCCAGGAGCCAAGGTGAACTTCGTAGATGGACATGGGTGCGTGCAGCGAATTCACGCCTGCGCGCTTTTCCAGAAAGGCCACGTCGTTCCAGGCGTAATCGAGATCCCAGACTACGGAAGCCGTGCGCGGCGGTATCTCCGTGAAAAGTCCGACGGGATCGGTCTTTTCAATCTGGTAACCGAGTTGAGTGGAGTCGATGTGGAACTTGTACAGCGCACCCTTGCCGACACCGGGGATAAAGCCTTCCCAAATTCCCGACGAGCCGCGAGGCTGGAGTTGATGGGATTGTGGATTCCAGCCATTGAAATCACCGATTACCGACACCCGGCGAGCGTTCGGTGCCCAGACGCTGAAGACCGTGCCAGTGGTTCCATTGGATTCGACAACGTGCGCACCCATCCTCTCGTAAATGCGATAGTGGGTGCCTTGGTTGAATAAATAAAAATCGTCGGAGGTCAGCAGGGAGACGTCGTTGCGGACGGCAGATTGGTCCTGAGTTTGAGGTGTCGGAGCCATCGTTTCGGTTCGAGTCTAGTGTATTCGAATCCTAGGAAGTCGGGGGAAAACTCAACGCCCAAGCGCTAGCCACGTTTCTCTTTCTGCGCCTCGCGCTTTGCCCGCGCCCAGCCTTCTTTCACGCTTTGTCGCGCGCGCCCAAGCGCCAGCGCATCCGCCGGCACATCTTCGGTGATGCAGCTTGCAGCCGCGACGTAGGAGCCGCGTCCGATCTTCACCGGCGCGACCAGCGTCGAGTCGCTGCCGATGAACACGCCGTCTTCGATCACGGTCCTATGTTTCTTCACACCATCGTAATTGCAGGTAATGGTGCCCGCGCCGATGTTGACGCCTTCTCCGATTTCGGCATCGCCCAGATAGCTGAGGTGATTTGCCTTCGAACCCCTGCCCAGCTTGATCTTCTTAGTCTCGACGAAGTTGCCTATGTGAGCGCCTTCACCCACTTCACTTCCAGGGCGCAGATGAGAATACGGTCCAAGCACCGCTCCCGCGCCGATGTGCGAGTCCTCCATGATGGTCCCCGGCCGCACCGTGACCCGATCGCCAATGACTGAATTCCCGATCACGCTATAAGAGCGGATGCGGCAATCCGCGCCGATCTTTGTATGACCCAGCAACTGCACAAAGGGTTCGATGACAGTGTCGGCGCCAACTTCGACGTCGCTGTCAATCACGCAGGTGTGCGGATAAAAAATCGTGACGCCTGCCTCCAGCAGTTCGCGACACTTCGCCAAACGCAGCCGCGCATCTAGCATCACCATCTCCCCGCGCGTGTTGCTCCCCAGCACCTCGCTCGCATCGGAGGTCTTGATCGCGACCACCTTCTCGCGCGCCCGGTGAAGCACGGCCGCCACGTCCGTGAGGTAATACTCGCCGTGCGGATTTGCAGTCGAAAGACGGTCAATATGCTCGTACAAAGCGCGCGCATCGAACGCATAGAATCCCGAGTTGATCTCGCGGATTTTCTTCTGCTGCGGGGTCGTGGACTTTTCTTCGACAATGGCCTGCACTTCCGCCCGTCCTGCCGCTCCTTTGCGGATCACTCGCCCATATCCATAAGGATTTTCGAGATCGGCGCTAAGTAAGGTCATCGCCGCCTTCTGAGCGGTGTGGAAGTCGCTGAGCTTTTTGATGGTTTCGGCGGTAATCAGCGGAGCGTCCCCGGATAGCACGATGACTTGATCGTATCGGCCGCCATCACCAGAGAGCGCTTCGCGTGCCACCATGAGCGCGTGTCCGGTGCCACGCTGATCCGCTTGCACGACGAAATTCACGCCCGCGCCCGCAACTGCCCCGCGCACGCGCTCTGCCTCATGGCCGATGATTACGAAGATGTCCTGCGCGGGCACCACCTTCTTCGCCGTGGCAATCACATGCGCCAGGATCGGCTTGCCGCCGATTTCATGCAGAACCTTGGGATGTTTCGATTTGAGTCGTGTGCCCTTGCCCGCCGCCATAATAACGACGGCAATGGCCGTGCGCGAGCGCTGCGGAGTTGATCGGGAAGATTTCGGTTTGGTCTTTGTATCTGGCGTTTTTGCCATGGTCAGCCACTATACCGCGAACAGCTCATTACGGAATGTTCCGTAGAGACGGGGCTTGCGATTGTTACGCCCTCGATGCATCGCTAACGGGAAGTCGGCCGTCCCGGCGGGGCGAGACGCCCGTCGCTCTACAATCAACTGCGGATTGTCTGCCGATCCGGCGTTTGCGCCATCAGCGCCATCAGGTCGTGCGCGAGGCGATCGGTAGCGTGACGCGCCACCGCGCCCTCCTCCAGATATTCTCCCTGCACCGGGCACACGCCGATCGCCTCGATCCCTTCCAGGTCCAAGACGATTTGCGAAGCTCCCTCCAGAGCGTACTTGGCTTTCATCTCGGGCGACGCTGCCTTGCGATTGATCAGGCCGTAGTCGAACAACTGGACCCCAGCGTGGTCGTTGAGTGCCCGGATGTGATCCGCCGCTGTTAGACCAAGACTTTCATTAGCCTGCGTCATCAAATTGCAAATAAACACCTTGATGGCAGAAGATTCCAAGATAGCCTCGGGGATTCCTTGCACTAGTAAGTTCGGAATCAGGCTGGTGAAGAGCGAACCTGGGCCGATTGTGATCAGGTCTGCGTTGGCGATTGCCTCGAGCGTCTGCGGAAGCGGCCCAACGTCGGGCGGCACAAGGGCGAGTTCTCGAATCTTACCTTTGCTCGCCGTGATCCGCGTCTCGCCGCGAACCCGCGTGCCGTCTTCGAGTAACGCTTCCAGTTCGACGCTCGACGTGGTTGCCGGATAAATACGCCCGCGCGTTAGCAGAATTTCCGACGAAAGCCGCACCGCCTCCGCGAAGTCGCCAGTAATCGAAGTCAGCGCTGCCAGGAAAAGATTCCCGAAGCTGTGGCCTTCCAATCCCGAGCCCTTCTGAAAGCGATGCTGGAAAAGCCGCGACAGCAGAGCTTCGTCTTCGGAGAGCGCCACGATGCAATTGCGCACGTCGCCCGGCGGAAGCATGTTGAGCTCTTTGCGTAAACGGCCGCTCGATCCGCCATCGTCGCTCACCGTGACCACGCCGCACAATTCATGAATGGTCGGCTGCCCGGCAGGGGCAAGTGCCGGCGTCATGACGTAAGGCTTCAACCCCTTCAGCAGCGTGGAGAGGCCGGTGCCGCCGCCGATTGCGACCACGCGCAGTTCGGGGCCGGCCTTGCCGGTTTCGGGTGAGTTAGTGCGCAACTGGGAGAGCATACCGCCTCAATGGCAGCTAGTGCGGACAGCTAGTACGCGCTCGCTTCTTCTTCCTGCGGCTCAGATTCGGCGCCCGGATCCGGATAGAGCAGTTCGGTGAAGCGCGGATCTTCCGCCAGATTCTGGAAGTCGGTATCATTCCTCGCCTGGAAACGCAGCGCGGGTTTCAGCTGAATCGCCTCGCTGAGCGTCTTGAGCGATTCCTCGACGTGGCCGGTCAGGCAATGCAACGCCGCCAGCCCGTACAGAACAAACTCCGCCTTCGGGTTCTGCTTCAATAACTTGTCGAGGTGCTCGCGCGCCGTCACGTAGTCACCCGCGTTGATCAGCGACACCGCGAAGTCGTAATGCTCTTCCGTGGTCTTGAACTGCAGCGCGGGCTTTTCCACATGTTTGTCGCAGGTGAGGATGTGCACTTGCGCCCGGTCGACCAGAGACTTATCCGGACCGCTCAGCACTTTCTGCAGGTGCCCTTTGGCCTTCTCGAACTTGTGCTCCTGCAACGCACGAAGCCCCGACTCGTAGTTCTGTACCGCCTGTGTGTGCCTTGGATCTTCGGTCACTTGTTTCTTGGGGGTCACTTTCAGTGCCATCAAGCCGCCTCTGATTCAAAATTTGGCTCAAAACTTAGTTCAAAATTGAAATCGTAAACTTTGAAATTGCGAACGCTCTCTCACCCTCTTATTCAATGCTGGCCGCTGTGCTCAGATCGACCGCCTTCCAGTCGCCCTTGACAATGCCTGCGCGAATCTCCCGCGCCGTCTTGTGCTGCTTGTACATGGTGTAAGTGTAATAAAGCTCTTGCAGGCAGGTTCCGCACTGCGCACCGTGCGTGCCCGAGAAGCAACTGTGCAGGCTGTTGTGTCCCATGCCGCGGTCGCAGTAGCAATAACACGGCTGCTGGTAAATCACATTCGGAATCTTCGCCGCCAGTTCATAGGCATGGGTCTGATACGGAAACCGCGCATTGTTGCCCCAGAGCTGGTCCTTAGTCAGGATCGGTGGAAGCTCGGTGCCCGCAGCCGGAGGAGCCGCGTTGAAATGCGGAACCCCCTGTTCAGACTGGGATTGCAGCCAGGGCGCCGACACCATCGTGACCATCAAAAACAGCACCACCGACGCGAAAACCCGTGTTCGCATGCCCCTCGACCTCAAACACTACATTTTACCTGAAGGGGCAGAATTGGCGAGTAGCCACGTGGATTCCGGTGTATCCCAGTTTGAAATTGGCGCTTAGCTGTCAGGATCGCGCCTCATGTAGAACTTGCGATCATCCTCATGTGTGACGCAGAATCCGAGCCGCTTATAGAGCCGTACGGCAGGGTTAATTTTTACTACGCCTAGCGTCACTGGTTGGCGAGCGCGTGTGGCCTCACCAATTAAGTAATTCATCACGTGGGTGCCAATGCCGCGCCCCTGGAAAGATCTGTCCACAAACAGCTGCGCAAGAAAGAGCGCATCGCCTCGTGCTGCGCTCTGCAACCACCCGACATCGGTACCATCGAAAGTGATTATTCGAACCTGCGTCAACTCCCACTGTTCGCGGAAGCTGATGATTTGGGCGGCCATATCCAGGTTCAATTCCCGAATAATTTCCTCCATCTCGGCGAAATAGAGGCTCGCGCAATAGTCAAAATCTTGGGTGCGAGCTGGGCGAAGACTAATCTGCACTATCTACCTAACACTCCGTGCGGAGCTTTGGCGATTTCTGGTTTTCGCACGGAGACACTACCTAGCTTCCAGATAGGTCGCAAATTCATCGACCGCGAAAGAAGCAGGAAAATCACAAGGGACTCAGACTTCGTGTTCCTTAGAGTCCCGACTTGCTTTATCCCAGCTTCTCAAAGAACAAGCAAATCGTTTCAATCCCGTGGTGGAAATTCGGGATGTGAAACTTCTCGTTCGGAGCATGCAAATTGTCGTCGGGAAGCCCGAAGCCCATCATGACCGATGGAATCTTCAACACGTCCTGGAAGTCGGTCACGATCGGAATCGACCCGCCGGAGCGAATAAACACGGTCTCTTTTTTGAACGTGTCATGCAGCGCCTCAGTCGCCGCCTTGATGAAGCGGTTGTCGGTACCGACCACGCAGGCAGGCCCTTTGCTCCAGACTTTGATTTTCGTTTCGATCCCCTTAGGCGTGAGTTTTTTGACGAACGCCGTGTAGCGCTTCAGGATGTCGTCCGGATCCTGGTTCGGAACCATCCGCATGGAAACCTTGGCTGCCGCCTTCGCCGGAATCACCGTCTTCGCTCCCGGAGCGACAAACCCGCCCGGCATGCCGTGCACCTCAAGCGTCGGACGCGCCCACGTCCGGTAAAGCACCGAATATCCCGGCTCACCGGTCAGCACCTTGGATCCGACTTCGGTCTTGCGATAATGCTCTTCATTGAACGGCAGCCGCTTCCAAGCCTTCAGTTCATCTTTGCTGGGCGCTTTGACATTCTTGTAAAAGCCCGGGATCAAAACCTTGCCCTTCGAATCCTTCAGCTTGCTGATGATCTCAATCAGCGCAAAAAACGGATTCGGCGCCGCGCCGCCATAGATGCCGGAGTGCAGATCGGTCTTCGCCCCGACCGCTTCAATCTCCGTGTACACCAGGCCACGCAGGCCGACGCACAGGGTAGGAAGGTCGGGCGCGAACAATTCCGTATCGCAAACCAGCGCGAAATCCGCCTTCAACTTTGCCTTCTGCTTCCGGACGTACTCCGCAATCGATTCGCCGCCCACTTCTTCTTCGCCCTCAAAAATAATCTTGACGTTGATCGGCAGCTTGCCCCCGTGGGCCTGCATCAGGGATTCGAGCGCCTTCACTTCCATCCAGAGCTGGCCTTTGTCGTCGACCGCACCGCGCGCGTAAATGTTGCTGTTGCGCTCGGTCGGCTCAAACGGCGGCGTGTGCCACTCGTCCAAAGGATCTGGCGGCTGCACATCATAATGCGCATACATCAGCACCGTCGGCTTGCCATGCGCGTGCAGCCAGTCAGCGTAGAGCAGCGGATGTCCCTTGGTGGGGATGATTTCGACATTGTCCATGCCGATGCGGCGCAGCTCGGCGGCCACAAATTCTGCCGCCTTGTGCACGTCACTCTTATGTTCATCGAGTGTGCTGATGCTGGGGATACGGAGAAGAGTCTTCAGCTCTTCGAGAAAACGCGGCTGATTATTACGGGCAAAATCGACTGCGGGGGAAGCCATAGTCTGCTGCCTTTCTGGCGCGCTGGGCGCGCACATTTAAGAACGCATATTCAAAAAAATGATCGCTGAAAACGCTTCAGTATATACCTGAATTCGGGCAGACGCCCTGCGCTGGAGGCTAGCCCGGCGCACTCGATCGGCAAAGCAAGGTGCGCCCAAGAACCTGCAACGCAATTGACAGCAGCCCGCATCTCACAAACAATAATCCCTACAGTCCACTTCAACCGGAGACCTCCTTATGTCCGAAGGTGAGCAACCGACCGTCTATCATCCCGAGCCGCAAAGCAACGTCGGCAAATGGATAATCATCGTGCTGGCCGTTGCCTATGCCGGCGCATCGTCGTTTTTCATTTACGACCACCACGCCAAGCTCGATAAGGTCACTCAAGATCAAGCCGCCAGCCAAAAACAAATTGGCGATCTGACCAAGCGCATGCAGTCCGCCGAAGCCGACTCTGAGACTCTGGCCCACCAGTTGGGCATGACCAAGAAAGAATTGGCCACGCGCGCCGCCGAGTTGCAGCGTCAGCAACAAGCCGCAGCCGCCAGCATTGCGGCCCAGGCGGAACAAGAGAAGAAAGATGTCAGCGCTGTTTCCGGAGAAGTAGGCTCCGTGAAGACCGACGTCGGCGGCGTAAAAACCGATGTGGCCGCCACCAAGGCGTCGCTCGAGGCGACCATCGCGAAACTACAGAACACTATCGGCGATCTCGGCGTGCAGAGCGGCCTGATCGCCAACACCCGCGGCGATCTTGAAGCCCTCAAGCACAAGGGCGACCGGCAATACTACGAGTTCACTTTGCTGAGGGGGGCCAAACCGCAGGCGTTCTCAACCGTGGCCTTGCAACTCAAGAAGACCGATCCCAAACATGGCAAGTATTCGCTCGATGTCACCGCCGACGACAAAACCATCGAGAAAAAAGACAAGAACCAGAACGAACCGGTGCAGTTCTACACCGGACGCGATCACATGCTCTATGAGCTCGTAGTTTGGACGGTGGATAAGAACAAGATCACCGGCTACCTGAGCACGCCTAAGAACGCGCCGGTGCCGATCACCGCTACGCCGCAGTAGCAACTGGAACCCATCTTCATAAACCGTTTTGGGTAGGGCACGGCTTTAGCCGTGCCGTCCAGAACCAATAACGACGAGGGCTTTAGCCCCTGAGGGTAGGCGGTTGGCTCCCTAATCGCCGCCGATTCCTGAAGAAGCCCTGAGGAATTCTCATGCCTCCTGCTCAAATATCGCTGCGGATCGCCTGGGCGCCCTGGAAACAGACCGTGGTAGGCTTTGAGGGAGTGAGTCCGATCCTGCGCGTGAACAGTGTTTCCGCCAGCATCGACTATTACGTTGCCAAACTGGGTTTCAAGATCGACTGGCAGGCGCCGTTTTTCGCATCGGTCTCGCGCGGAAAGTGCCACATCTTTCTCAGTGAAGGCGATCAAGGCAATCCCGGTTCATGGGTGTGGATTGGCGTGGAAGATGCCGAAGCTTTGTTCAATGAATACCGCATGAAGGGTGCACATGTGCGACATCCTCCAACAAACTACTCATGGGCCTATGAAATGCAGGTCGAGGACTTGGACGGAAACATTCTTCGGCTTGGCTCCGAGCCGAAGTCTGAGCAGCCAGTCGGCGAATGGCTGGATATGCGCGGCGACCACTGGATCATGTCGTCAAGTGGCGAGTGGACGCGGGCGGCGAAGGCCTGATTGAAAAAGATCTGATTGAAAAGCGATTACGGATGCGTCATCTTCTCCGGCTTGACCAGCGAATCGAATTCCTCACCCGTAAGATGTCCCAGCTTCACCGCCGCCTCGCGCAGGCTCGAGTGCTCAACGTGCGCCGTGTGCGCAATCTGCGCCGCCTTGTCGTACCCGACTTTCGGAGCAAGCGCCGTCACCAGCATCAGCGAATTCTTGACGTAGAAATCCACCTTGGCGCGATCGACTTCAATGCCCTTGACCATGTACTCGACGTAGCCGTGGCAAGCGTCGGTGACCAGTGTGACCGAGTGAAGAAAGTTGTAGATGATCACCGGCTTAAACACGTTAAGCTCAAAGTTGCCCTGCGATCCGGCGAATCCCACCGCCGCCGTCGCTCCATGAACCTGCACGCAGACCATAGTCATCGCTTCGCATTGCGTGGGATTCACCTTTCCCGGCATGATGGACGATCCCGGCTCATTCTCCGGAATCACCAGCTCGCCCAGCCCGCACCGCGGACCGGAAGCCAGCCAGCGAATATCGTTCGAGATCTTCATCAGCGAAGCGGCCAAAGTTTCCATCGCACCCTGAGCAAACACAATCTCATCATGCGCCGAAAGCGCGGCAAACTTGTTGCCATGCGAGCGGAAGGGAAGTCCCGTAAGCTCGGCAATCTTCCTGGCCGCGCGCTCCGCAAACTCCGGATGCGTGTTCAGCCCCGTGCCCACCGCCGTCCCGCCAATCGCCAGATCGTAAAGCCCATCCAGCACTTGCTCCAGGCGATGAATGTCGCGTTCCAGCAAACTAGCCCAGCCGCCAAATTCCTGTCCAATCGTCAAAGGCACAGCATCCTGCAGATGCGTGCGCCCAATCTTCACCACGGAGTCAAATTCCCGAGCCTTGGCCGCAATCGCATCGCGCACCGTCTTGATCGCCGGAATCAAGAAGTTCTTGACTCGCTCCGCCGCCGCAATATGCATCGCCGCCGGAAACGTATCATTAGACGACTGCGACATGTTGACGTGATCGTTCGGATGCACCGGCTTCTTCGATCCCATTTCTCCACCCGAGATTTGGATCGCCCGATTCGAGATGACCTCATTCACATTCATATTGGTCTGCGTGCCCGAGCCCGTCTGCCAAATGCGCAAAGGGAACTGGTCATTCAGCTTGCCGGCAATCACTTCGTCAGCCGCCTGCACGATAAGCTTGGCGATGTCAGAAGGAAGCTTGCCCAGATCCTGATTCACCAGCGCGCAAGCCTTCTTAAGGATGCCAAAAGCCCGAATCAGCTCCGGAGGCATGGTGTCGCGTCCAATGTTGAAATGCAGCAGCGAGCGCTGCGTTTGCGCTCCCCAATAAACATTGGAGGGAACTTCGATCTTCCCCATGCTGTCGGATTCGGTGCGCGTCTTCACGTGAGTTGGAGTAATTGGTTCCGTAAGAGCGGCCATCATAAGATCTCCTTGTATATGCGACCGATGATGAGAAGCAGAAAAAGCCCGTGCGGTCGCGCCGATGATGAACCGAACATTATACGGCGCGGCGCTCGCATCAGCCCAGCCAGCTGGTCCCGGCCCGTCTACCGGGCTAAAATACTTGGGACTCGCGCGAAGTTATGGATTCTGCTCCCAAGCAACAGCCATCCGCGATCCTTCCCACGGCGATTCAAGAAGGCACCTCCTGGCTGGAGCAAATCGATCCCGGCGCCCACCGCCGCATCAAGGGGCTACGGCTGGTCACTGCCTACGGCGTCGCGGCCATGCTGGGCATCGTGCTCCAACGGTCCTATCAGTTCGCAGGCAGTTCCTGCCTCAGCTACCTCGCCGCCGGTTTCGCACTCTGGGCAAGCGTTTCCGAGGGTAAGGCGACCCGTTGGCAGTCGGCTCGCGATCTTATTCTTCTGAATGCCGCCGCGGTCGCGGGCGCACTGTCGTTCGTCGGCCTCGCATCCATTTCACTGATCTCTCGCTGGGCGGGTCCGGAGTGGATTCTCATCACCGGCGCGTTTTTCGTCGGCTACATCAAACGATTCGGAATCCTCGGCGGCGGGGTCGGCTCTCAAATCTATATCGGGCAGCTCCTTGCCTACACCACCGGAATCACGCGGCACGATCTGCCAATGGTGGCGCTCGCCGGATTAGTTGCCGCCGTTGCTTCCATCGTTCCTCGTGTGCTCAGCGGACCGGCCGAGCATCCCATACTGGCGAAGCCGGAGCCTCCTGTGCCGGCAGGTCTCACCTCGCGAGAAACGCGGATGGGACTGCAATCGGCGGTCTCTGCCCTGGTCATCGTTTTACTGAGCGGTGTGATCCATCTGCAACAGTCCGCCTGGGCCATCACCGCGAGCACCTATGTGATCGCCGGATCTGCCTCCGGAACTGCAGATCGCGTTCGCCGGCGTATCTTTGGAACTTTAGTCGGCGTGCCGCTCGGCATCCTCTGTCTCCCCATCGCGCTGCATTTGCCCCCGCTGGCATGGTTGCTCGCTGCCGTGGCCATGATCATGTATGCCATGGCCTTGCCCGACCGTTATGACATCGCCTGCGGGGCCTACGCATTCACGCTGATGGTCACATTGGCCATCAGCGGAGAGACTTCTATCTCCGTCTTGGCGGCGCGGGCGTGGGAAACATTGATTGGTGGAGCACTTGGCGTGGCCGCCGCGAAGTTCATCCTGCCGCTCCGCAGTGTCGGCGACTTCCGTTCAACTGCCCCGGCTCCTGCAACTCAGCCGACCCCAGCTTCGTCAGAACCCCGTGTGCCCGACTCAGGTTCGCCTCTCGCCTGAGTGGGGAAGTGCTCGCGTGCCGCCCCCACTCGTCGCGCACTCTGCGATGGGTGGGCTCGGCAGACCTCGGCGATGGGGCATTGAACACTGAACACTCTTGCCCCATCCGTTACGCGGGCGAGCGGGAGGCGGGTGGCCCACCCTACCCTTTCAAACTCCGGAGGGTGCCCCGTCCAAGCTCAGCTTGGGCGGGTGTGTGCACCTCTCCACAAACTCCAGCGGTGGGAGGTCATCTGATCGCACCGGGAGCCTCGCGCCTTCACCGGGAACCGATATCTTTATTTAGATATTGCTCTCCAGTCCGCCGAGTGCGATGATAGAGATTCGATTGGGGCAGCTTTGAGGTGCGTTCGTCAACCAAGACGAACCTCAAAGCTGCCCCAAGGTCATTTCAGCCCTGTTTTTGGAGCTAAGTCCTTATTCCGGGATATTTTGCATATAAGTCATTTCAGCCCCAAGATTTTGGTGGGATTTGTTGTCTAACCCCATGATTCTAAAAGACGGATGTATGACTTTTTTCAGGCGGGCGGGCCAACGGCAACGGGACCATTAGAAGTTAAGTCCTTACTTGTGAATACTTTAGGAAAAAATAGGGGGGGTATCCTCGCGAGTCTCATGCTCTGCGCATGTCTCGTCTTGCCGGCCAGCGCGCAGTCCCAGGCCCCGGCTTCAAAATCTCTTCGGAAGGACAGCACCCATACGTGCAAATAAGCACGTACAAATAAACAAGTACAATAACGGGCGTAAACATATATACATACAATTACGACCGCCTCAGATCGACTTCACCGGAATCGCCATCACATCATCCACCAGTCCGACTTCTTTCTGGACGAATGGCTCGGCGTAGGTGATGCCTCCGAGCAGGCCGTAATAGCGGGCCATGGATTCTATCCGCGCCCGAATCTCTTTTTGCGCGGGGAAAATTCCGCTGCCAGCCTGCTGGTCCGTGAACTGCGACTTATACGCCATCAGCGCCGCGAATCGCGTGTCAAATTGGTCGGTGATGTCCACGACAAACGTAGGCCGCACGTCGCGGTACAGGCTGGCGTAAATAATTTTGAAAGGACGATGAGCGGAACCCTCCAGCGGCAACTTGGCAAGTCCCGATAGAAACGCCGCTTCGTAGCCGAGAATCGAGGCCGTGTAGTGGTCCGGATGGCGTCCCTCCCAGTAGGGAAGAATCAGCACCCGCGGACGCTGTTCGCGGAGTACGCGGACGACCTTCAGACGGTTCTCCCAGGTATTTTCGACGCGGCCGTCGGGAATACCGAGCGCGTGGCGCCAGGAAACTTTCAGGATGCGGGCGGCCTCAGCCGCTTCGTGGGCCCGGTCTTCCATGTTGCCGCGCGTTCCCATTTCTCCCTGAGTGAGATCGAGGATGCCGGTTCGGTATCCGCGTTCGGCCATTTTGAGCAGAGTGCCGCCGCAGGTTTGTTCTACATCGTCGCGGTGCGCGGCTAGGGCGAGAATATCGAGGGGCATAAAGGCGTCGTTGGTCGCTAGTCGTTGGTCGTTCGCGCGTTGTTGCCCATTGCGGATTCGGTACGACTCACCGGAATTCTAGAATGCCAACGACTGTTCCTATGCTGCTGGCTTCGTCGAGCGCCGATTCGCTAGCGCGAAGGCTAGGCCGAACATGAATAGCGCAAACAGGACCAAGGTCAAAATCGATGCCGTCAACGAGAACGCGCGGGGGGCCTCGGGATACATGAGCGTGCGCAGCGCCTCGACGCCATAGGTCAAAGGATTGGCGTACATGAGCCAGCGAATCCATCCGGAAGCCTTGGACAGAGGGAACAGCGCTCCGGAAAGCAGCCATAGCGGAATCAGGAATAAATTGATGATGGCGTGAAAAGCTTGCGTCGAATCCATGGGCCAGGCAATGGCGAAGCCGAGCGCGGTCAGCGCGAACGAGACCAAAAACACGGTGAGGACGATGAGTCCGAACGAAGCGAGCGTCATGTGCACGCCAACCAGCGGCGAGAAGACCAGGAAAATCAATCCCTGGGCGGCGGCGAGCGTTGTGCCGCCCAAGACTTTTCCCAAAACAATGGCGGCGCGCGGCACCGGCGCCACCAGCACCGAAAGCAGGAAGCCTTCGTTGCGGTCTTCGATCACCGACATCATGGTGAAAATCGCGGTGAAAAGCACGATCATCACCAGCGTGCCGGGATAGAAATAATCCAGATAGTTCTGCTGGCCGGCCGCCTGTCCGGAACGAAATGAGGTTCCGAAACCGGATCCGAGGACGACCCAGAACAGTAGTGGAGAAAGGATCACGCCGACTACCCGCGCGCGCTGCCGATAGAAGCGCACGACTTCGCGCCACCAGAGGGTGAAGGCGGGCAGCAACAGTCCGGCAGATGCGGGTGCGGTTGCGGGAAAGGTCGCGCTTTGAGTTGCCATTGCTACTAGTCTAACAGCGCCCAGGTCTCGCGAATTAGGTCTCAAGGAATCAGGTTCCGAGAATCGCGAAACCTGGGTCGCCCAGCGTCGGAGCGTCGTCTTATTACGTCATTACGGTGTGGTTGAGTACAAGCCGGTCATGCTCGCACTTCCCACAATGTTGCCGTTCTTGGCCGCGTGAAGCAATGCCTGATACAGAGTCTCGGCATTGTTCGGGAAATTCGCCGTCCCGGTCAGTTTAAGCGTTGTATTGAGCGCATAGACCGTGAAAACGTAATCGTGGACAAAAGGCCGCACGTTCGCCGGCGGGCACGGACCGTCATATTCAGGAAGCCCGAAGTCATTGACGATCTGACTGCCGTCCGCGCTTCCTGCAACGCCGGCATTTTCGAGAAGCCCGGTCGCGGTAGCAGGGATGTTGTACATCCCCCAGTGCGTGAACGAGGCGGTGGTGTCGTACACGGTAACGACGAAACTAGCCGTATGCGGCGGGACATTGGTCCACGATAGCTCGGGAGACTGATTTCCACCGGGGCTTCCATCGATTGAGCAGGCGTTGGAGCCGTTCACGATAATGTTATCGATCATGCTGATGGGCAGGGTCGTTTCGTTCGCGAAGGTGGTGCTGCTCAATTGGAACGAGGTCGGGCCGGCAACAAGTACGCCTCTCACTTGTCCTGCGGCTGACAGTGAAATGGACAACAGCAAGAGCATCAAACTGCTAATTGGAGTTTTCACCGAGGTTTCCTCCTTGGCCTTGAAAGCCGGAGGCATTTTACGCCGTTTGGGGCCCCCGGCATGTGATTTGAAGCCGGGACGCCTTAACCTTGATGGCCCCATCGCCGGAGCGGTAACCAGGCTGCGCTCGGCATTGACGGCCGAGGGCTCGTCCCTACACTAGCCCATCTTCCCCCCTAGTTTCCTTTGGAAGGCTTGTTAGTCGCTTTCTTCTTGCCGGTTTTTGGAGCAGGTTCGGTGTCTTCGCTCCAGAAGCGGTGGCCGGTGCGGTGGATGAACACGTCTTCAAGAGTCGGCTTGCTTACGCTTAGCGACTGAATTTCGCCGGGAAAGGCCTCCACTACGTCGGGGACGAAGCGATGTCCATTTTCAATTTCGAGGCGGACCTGGTTATCCATGACGGTGGCATCGACTTGAAACTTGCTGCGAATGCGGTCGGCTAAGGTTTGAGGGTCGCGCGCTTCCAGGAGAATTACGTCGCCGCCGATCTCGCGCGTGAGAGCCTCGGGCGTGCCCAGCGCTACCAGGTTGCCTTCATTCAGGATGGCAAGGCGGTCGCAGCGTTCGGCTTCCTCCATCAGGTGAGTAGTGACTATGACGGAGACGTGTTCCTGATCGCGGAGGATTTGGAGATATTGCCAGAGGTCGCGCCGCGCGCCGGGATCAAGGCCGGTGGTGGGCTCGTCGAGGAGCAGAACCTCGGGATGATGGAGCAGTCCCTTGGCGAGCTCGATGCGGCGTTGCATACCTCCGGAAAAAGTTTCTACGCGATCGGCGGAGCGGTCGAGCAATCCTACGCGGGTTAGGATTTCGGTGATTCGCTTTTTGAGTTCTGGGCCGCTCAGGCCGTAAAGGTGTCCCTGATGCCAGAGGTTTTCGTAGGCGGTGAGCTTGAGATCGACGCTCTGCGCCTGGAAAACGACGCCGATGTGGCGGCGCAGGGCTCCGGGCTGGCGAACGGCATCGAGGCCGGCGATTGTGGCACTGCCTGAAGTAGGGACCATGAGGGTGGAAAGAATGCGAAAGAGAGTGGTTTTTCCGCTGCCGTTCGGGCCGAGGAGGCCGAAGAGTTCCGCAGGACGAACGTCGAAGGAGACACCGTTAAGTGCGGTGCGGTTCTGATAGCGATGGACGAGGTCGCGAACGGCAATTATTGGCTGGCCTGGCGGTTTGACAGGCTGGGCGGGGGGAGCTAAGTCGATGGCGGTTGAGTTCGAAGTCACAGGCTATTCTACGCCGAATCGGTGGGTGTGCGGCTGGCGGCCCAGCCCCAGCAGGTTGAAAGAAACTGTGGCGGCCGCTCGGGTTTTACAGAAAAGCCGGGACCAAGGAATATAATGCGGCGTGCAGCTTGGCGATTATCTCTGCCGTGTCGCCCTGGAGGCGGGGCTCATCCTGGCGTGCGTCCTCCCCTTTGTGCTAATTGCCACATGGCACTCCGGCACGCGGCGTTGGAGTTTGTTGCTATTCGTGGTGTGCTTAGTCGTCCTGAATCTTGCCCTCGGAGAAATACCCCGGGTCCATGTTTTCCAGCACCTGCACTGGAGTTGGCAGGAGTGCATCCTCTCGACGGCATGGCCATTCTTGTTGATCGCCGTGGTTCGGGGAGTCTCCCTAGCCTCAGTCGGCGTGACATCGCGCTTTCGGCCAGGTTGGTTGAAGCCGTCGATCATTGCTGGGCTGCTGGCTCTGGCAGTGCCTGCGGTCTTCTTTATGCTTGGGGTTCGCAAGAAACTAGACGCCGAGGGCTGGATCTTCCTACTAATCATGCCCGGCCTCGCCGAAGAATTGGTATTCCGGGGCGTATATCAGTCCTTGTTGAACCGTGTATTCGGGAAGCCGTGGCGACTGGCTGGCGCGGAGTTCGGTTGGGGGCTCATCGTGACTGCCATCCTCTTTGCGGGGTTCAACGGCCTTGTCGACGTGGACCCGCAGCATCATGCTCGCATCGTTCTCTACGCGGCTATCGCCCCATTTCTGATGAGCTTGGTTTCAGGATGGATACGCGAACGCACAGATAGTGTCTGGCCATCTGTGTTCGGCCACAATCTAAGCAACATCGTGATACCTCTTGCAAGCCTGTTTCATTGATCGCCACTCACTAGAGCCTGAGGATAGCGTGGAATAGTCCAGGGAAATCCGAGTTCGCAGCCCGGACAGTCCGCCTCTTATGTGTATCGGCAATCTGATAGGAAACACTCACGCGGCGACGGGGTTCTGATCGTGGCCGGGGACACGTTCCTCGAACGCGACCGGGACGTGGCGCCAGACCTGGATGGCCAGCACCACGGTAGTCGCAAGAAGCAACGCCCCAACGGCGACGTGAACCACGGTTGCGATCACCATGGGCAGTTCGGGTTGGGCGGCGTCTCGTCCCCACATGACGCGGGTGATGAAGGCGAGAAAGCCGAGGCAGAGTTGTGCGACCATCAGGCCGAGCATGGCGATGGCCGGACGGCGGACGGCGTCTACTTCCGGGTAAACGGAGATGGCGCGAACGGCCGTCCAGGAGAGGACGATGGCGACAACGCCAGCGTTGATGACGTGCGGCCACCAACTCAGGCCATGGTGGCGGAACATGGCTCCGAGGAGAAGTTGCACATAAAGCACACAAATCGAGAGCAGAGTCAACGTGAAAAGAGCGGGGCGGCGCTGGTCGAGTTCGGCGCGCGGTTGCTCCTCGACCCAGCGGCGGCCGGTGAAGAGGACGATCGAGACGGCGATGCAGAAGAAGGTCTGCGCGACAGCGGCGTGTGCGCTGGAGATGAACGGCGGCAGAAGGAATAAGACCGTCAGTCCGCCGAGGACGCCCTGCGCGATCACGGTCGCGAGGGCCGCCAGACCCAGAAGACGCAGCCAGCGGCGTTTGTCGACTCGCCAGATCCAGACTGCCAGGATGATGGTGAGCAGTCCTACGAATTCGGCAACCATGCGATGGCCATGTTCGTACCGCACGCCTCCAACCATCTGCGGCATTTTGTAGAAGGAGCCGAAGGAGGTTGGCCAGTCGGGGACAGACAAGCCGGCGTCATTGCTGGTGACCAGCGCCCCGGCGACGACCAGAACGAGCGTGGCGCAGGCGGTGAAGATGGCGAAGCGATGCAGCCCGCGATGGTACGGAATTTCTATGCCTTTCAGGATAGCCCCCTAGGAAACGGCGATCAGCGACGCTCGACACGTTTCCGGGAAACTCATCAGTTTAACAGAGGAGTGACTGAGCGGGGAGGCGATTATCGGAGAAGATCCGCCCGAGACGCGGCGAGCCGCGTCTCTACGGGAGCGATTGTGCCGCCGCGGTGGCACTCTGCGTTTCCATGGCTTGTATGATGGCGTCGGCGAATTCCGAGGTGCCGGCGGTGCCACCTACGTCCCGGGTAAGTTTGCTGCGGTCGCGGTAGACCTCGTCGATGGCGTTGCGGATCTTCCAGGCGGCGTCGGACTCGCCGAGATGGCGCAGCATGAGCAGAGCGGATCGCAGCACCGCCGTGGGATTGGCGATGTTCCTTCCCGCGATGTCGGGCGCGGAGCCATGGACGGCTTCAAAGATGGCGCACTCATGGCCGAAATTCGCGCCGGGGACAAGGCCGAGGCCGCCGACCAGTCCCGCGCACAGATCGGAGATAATGTCGCCGTAGAAATTCTCCAGCAGCAGCATGTCGTATTGGTAGGGGTTCATCACCAGCTGCATGCAGGTGTTGTCGACGATGTGTTCGCCGTAGGTGATCTCGGGATACTCTTTCGAGACCGCGCGCGAACAGCGCAGAAATAATCCATCGGACAACTTCATGATGTTGGCTTTGTGGATGCAATGAATCTTCTTTCGCTTGTTCTTGCGGGCATGCTCGAAGGCAAAACGCGAGATGCGGGTGGAAGCCTTCTCGGTGATGACCTTGATGCTCTCGACCACTCCGGGGATGACCTCGTGCTCGATGCCCGAGTAGAGTCCTTCGGTGTTTTCGCGGACGACGATCAGATCCACGCCCGGATAACGAGTGGGAATATGCGGAAGGTTGCGGATCGGGCGAAAGTTGGCGAAGAGTTCGAAGCGCTTGCGGAGCTCGACGTTTATGCTGGAGAAGCCGCCGCCGATCGGCGTGGTCACGGGGCCCTTGAGTCCGACGCGCGTGCGCTCGATGGATTCGGAGAGTTCCTTGGGAATGTATTCCTGGTACTTCTCAAAAGCTTCGGCACCGGCGGCGAAGCTTTCCCATTCGAATTTGACGCCGGTGGCTTCGACCATGCGAACCGTGGCCTGGATGACTTCGGGGCCGATTCCGTCGCCGGGGATGAGAGTTACTTTATGTGTCATAAATATGAATGTCCTGCGAGCCTTGCTCCGTTGGATGACCAAGGGGGCCGTCCAAGGTGATTAGGTCTTTGCCGCAGTTTTGCCCTTCGATTCGGGCGCGTCTTTGGTCCTGAGCAGGTCTTTCAGTTCGGTCATGAATTCCTGGACGTCTTTGAAATCGAGATAGACGGAGGCGAACCTTACATAGGCGACTTTGTCGTGGCGGCGCAGGCGATTCATGATCAGCTCGCCGATTTCGCTGGTTTTGCGTTCGCGCTCGGCAGATTCGATGACGAAGGTCTCGGCTTCATTGACGATCTGCTCAAGCTTGCTTATCGGCACCGGCCGTTTCTCGCAGGCGCGCATGAGGCCATTGAGCACTTTCTGGCGGTCAAAACGTTCGCGGCGTCCGTCTTTTTTCACCACCATGTAGGGGATTTCGTCGATGCGCTCGTAGGTGGTGAAGCGCTTCTCGCACTTGAGACATTCGCGGCGACGGCGGATGGAATCGGCTTCCTTGCTTTCGCGCGAATCCACGACTTTGTCATTTTCAAACCCGCAAAAGGGGCATTTCATGCGCTTGGCTGCACTCGAGAATTAAAGACGATTGTAGCAGGCGGTGCGGTGAGCGATGGCGATGATGATGGTTCCCGGTAGTCAGATCGAAACCGGAGACCGAAATCGGGAAAGGTTAAGCACCTGAGCGAGAGCGGTTCAGTTCTCAGTTGGAAAAATGTATGCCAGGACCGAGCACACCAATGAAAAGTCCAGAGACGTTCCCCAAGTGAGCCATAAGAAACTAAGCAGCATAGGACGCGTAACAGGCGCCCGACCGCGAGCATTGGCGGCGACAATGCCGGGGAGAAATAGCAGGCCGGAATTCAAGCCGAAAGAAGCGCCGGCCCCTGAAAGAAGTATGAGACTCGGGCTAATCGGATTGAAGACTGCTGCTATGGTCATCACTGCGCCCCCGGCAAGATACGCCGGCAAAATCAGACGTTGTAGATCCGCCAAGGCGACTTCGCCGCGGTTCACCAGGTCGCTCATGGAACTTGTCGTCCAGCGGATGGCCAGGAGATACAGAGTTGCTCCCGCGAGTCCAAGAATGCACCGCCACATCCACGGCGGAGAAAGACCGGCAATCACATTTGCCCAATCGCCGCTGCGCAGTATTGCCGAGACAACCAGGTAGCCGGAGTTCAATAAATTGTAAGCGCCGAAGATCCAGAGAAAGTAGGTCAATGAGGTGAACTGCCGTATGCGACGCAGCACGAGGAGAGAGATGCCGCCGACGATGCAATTTGCGGAGGTACCGGCGGCGGAAACGAAGCGGTTGACGGTAGCGTTTTGAATTGCAACCGTGGACAGTGACAGGATCCGGTCGCCTGTGAGCCAAGAGGCAGTCCCGTGGCCGAGCGCTTCGTGGACCATGTCTGCGGCCACGCACGCTATGGCTCCTATGGAAGCGACGGTCAGCAGGCTGGGACGAGAAAGTTCGCCGGAAACAACGTAAGGCTCGTGAGGCACGCCGACGAAGGATAGCACGCTTGATTACGGTTTACGGAATGGGACTGAGGGAAGACGATCTTTCGCGGTTTACGTTGCTTCCTCAGCCACTGCGGCTTCTTCGGCCTGCGCGCTCTCGGCGGAAAGCTTGCGCAGCGACAGACGTTCATGATGGGAGAGCAACAATCCGACGGGGACGACGGCGACAAACGTTACCAGCCAGAGCATGATGCCGCAACTGACCGTGAGTTCCTTGGGGACGATGTCGAAGACGTGGTCGAGCGCGCTGATAGTCGCCAGTTGGGAGCCGCCGCCCACGCCAGGCAACTGCACCAGGGAACCGATCATGCTGGAGCCCATGAGAAGTAGACACTTGGTGGTGCTCAGGGCGGCCATGGGTGAGCCGTAGGCATGCGTCACTTCTTTATAAGCCAGGGCGATGACCCACCACATCAAGACCGACACGGCCGACAATTGGAGGAATGCGACGGGGCCGTGAATAGTGTTGAGTCCGATGGTAAACTCGCGAAGTTTTTGAGCGATGCGATGGCCCAGATTCTCGGCAAGATGGGAAAAACGGTCCTCGACCCACTGGGCAATCCGACTTCCCCGGTAGGAAATCAGCACAGCTCCCGAAAGCAATCCCAGTACGAGCGCGATCAGCGCATATCCCGTGAGATGAATCCAGTGTCTGACTTCGGGCGGAGCGGCGAGCGTGAACGCGCGCAGTTTTGAGGGCAGAAAAATGGCTGCCACCATCAGGACGGTGAAACCGCCGATGTCAAAAATTCGCTCCACGGCCCAGACCGCCACTTGCGAGGCGAAAGGCAGGTTCTGGCGGCGTGCGATCAGGTAGGGGCGAATCAGTTCGCCGGCACGACCGAGCAGAGCCAGCCCGGTGAATCCGATCATGGTCGGTGGGACTAGTCCGAGGACAGACGCTTCCTTCCTTACAGGCCGAAGAAAGATTTTCCATCGCACCGCGCGCAAGAAATAGGCGAGATAGATGTACGCAACGCCATGCAGGATGTGGCGCCAATTCAGTCCGAATTGAAAGAGCCGGGCCCAGTCGAAGTTCCGCCAGGTGCGGAACTGCAGATAAACCAGCACGGCCAGTACAACGAAAACAACCGCGTACGCTACGTTTTTTTTGTTGTTCATGCGCTGCGAAGTCGCAGAGAGGCACATTCGTGGCGAGCACGGCCCCACTTGAAGGTAAATGAGGAAGAAGGCAGGGTCAACGCTAGGACGATCAACGTAGGACGATCAACGCGTTGATTCGGCGGCGATGGCGGTGGCTGCAGGTTTTGGAGCGGGATGGGCGGGACTCGCGGCTTTCTTCGGGACTTTACTTGCGACTTTCTTCGGAACTTCGGCGGAGCCCTGTTTTTGTTTGGCTTCTTTTTCCTGGGCGATCTTCTTGGTGTTGTACTCGTGCACGATGCGGGCGACGTAGGCACGGGTTTCGCGAAATGGCGGCACTCCTCGATACTGCTCGACGCGCTCGGGGCCTGCGTTATAAGCGGCCAGCGCCTTGACGAGGTCGAAATTGTAGCGCTCCAGAAGTTCGCGCAGATAGCGGCTTCCACCGGTGACATTCGATTGTGGATCGAAAACATCGTTCACGCCAAGGTGGCTGGCGGTGCCGGGCATCAATTGCATAAGTCCGCGGGCGCCTTTCGGGGAGACGGCGTGCGAGTTGAATCCGCTTTCAGCGTGAATGACGCTGTTCACGAGGTCGGGATCGAGATGATATTCCGCGCTGGCGATGTTCACGACTTGATTCAGCGGGGGCGCGGCTTTCGCCGATCCGGATTTTGAAGACTCTGACGGGGCGGGGATGGAGGCGGGCGGTTGTGGCGGCACTGGCACTGGTAAGGAGAGATCCTTTTCGTAGCCGGTGATTTCTTCCGTGGGCACGTCGGTGAAGCTGGACTCATCCTCCGTGAGATAGAGGCGAGTCGTCGTTCCCATCACCAGGCGATGCTCATGGCGGATGCTGAAGCCGTTGCGGAGGATCGCCAACTCGGCGGCGGTCGCGGGACGAGCGAGCAGCGCCACGGCGAGGGCGCAGAAAACTACGGCGGTTTTGACCGCCATTCTCGCGGCCCGATCTATCGCTGGCCGATCTATCGTTGCCGAATCCGTCGCTGATGGACTTTTTCGAATCATCTTCTCTGCATGCTCATAGACTCACACCGATCACCGGTCCGTCAACCTGGTCAGCGTCCAGCGTCTCGAGCGCCTTTCCGTACGCCAGATGCTCGATGGCGGCGGATACGCCGCTTTCGGCGTTCGAGCGGGTCAGCTTCCAGCCGCGGGAACGCAACTCTTCCGATGCATTCCCCATGATAAAGGGATGGCCGGCAAAGGCAAGCATTTCAATGTCATTATAGTTGTCACCAACGGCCATGACCTGCTCGCGGCTAATCTGCCGGTGATTGGCCCAACGCTCGAGCGCGTGTCCCTTGGAGCAGCCAGCGTTGAGTACATCGACAATCGAAAGATCGCGGCCGGGGTACTCGGTGCGCAAAACCGTGATGGGCAAGCCGCAGCTTCCGAGGACTTGCAATACCCGCTGCATGTGCGCAACCGGGCCGCAGAACATGGCCTGCACGGGATCGGTGGTGAGCGCATTCTCGATCGGAACCACGAACCGGATGTACTGCATGTTCTTCTCCAGCCAGCGCTGGATACTGGCTTCCAGGTGGTCCAGACGCTCGATCACGATGGTGCCCGAAGCATCGCCGTGAAGATCATTGCTGTCAAAAGTAAGAACCGTCTGACCGCGAAACTCCTGCATCACGCGAACAAGTTCGCGGCAGGTCGGCTCGGGGAGCAAGTCGCGGTGGAAAGTTTCTCCAGCGATAGAGCGGGTGACGGCGCCGTTGGAACTGATCAGCCAGAGATCGAAGCCCAGTTGCTGCGCGATGGGTAGGGCAAAAGTGTGGCGGCGTCCGGTGACCAGGATGATCTCGAGGCCCTGGTCATGCGCGCGCCGGAGGGTCGCGAGATCGGTTGCGGAAATCTGAAATTCCGGGTTGAGCAGGGTTCCGTCAATGTCGATGGCAATTAGGCGGAGAGAATCGGCGGGCACAAACAATTTTAGCATTGGCATGCGTAGGCATGGGATTTCTTCTCATATTTCCTGCCTATATGCGACAATCGCTCCCCACGGAGACTACCCATGAAATTGAGATTTCTTCTGTTGTGCCTTACCTTGCTCCCAGTATCTCTGCCCGCTCAACCGCCGCCGGAAACGGGTAAGCCATTCGTCGTCGAATACTATTACAAGGCCAAGTGGGGCTACGCGGACGAGTTTCTGCGGTTGTTCAAGAAGAACCACTACCCGCTGCTGCAGAAGCAGGTGGATATGGGCCGTATGCTCAAGGTCTGGATGGACCAGCCGCGCTATCACACAACCGAAGACGGGCGCTGGGATTATCGTGTGACCATCGTCTTCAAGAACTCGGTGGCCGCGGATGAGCCGTTCGACGAAGATACCCTGAAGAAGCAACTCTGGCCCGATCAGGCCACGTATGCGAAGGAAGAACAGCGGCGGTTTGAAATCCTCGCCGGACATTGGGACTTGCCGGTCAAGAACGTGGATCTGGACGGAAAGTAGTCTCGAAGCGATGCGCGAGGGTCGAAAAAGATGTAAAAGCTTGGTGAATGGCCCGAAGAAAATCCTCTATCGTTGGCATCGAAATTTGGAGTTAGACACCGTTCGGGGTTGCCGATTAAGTTAAGTCATGGACAACTTAGTCTGGGTGGAAGATTCGCCTGTCGATGTGCTGCATGAGATTGGCGTCCGGCTGGCGAAGGCTGGCGGATTTCACGAAGTGCTGGACCGGGTAGTAGAGTTCGCCTCGGCGCTGGTGAAATGCGATTCCTGCCTGATCTACGTGCTCGAGGGCGAGGATCTGGTCTTGCGGGCTTCGAAGAACGCGCATCCCGACGTTGTGGACCGGCTCAAACTGCGCGTCGGGCAGGGTATTACGGGCTGGGTGGCGGAACATCACGAACCCGTCGCGATTTCCGAAAACGCGGCCAGCGACCCGCGATTCCAGTTCTTCCATGAATTGCCCGAGGATAGTTACGAAGCGTTTCTCTCCGTACCGCTGATGTGCCGCGGGCGAGTCGTGGGAGCCATCAATCTGCAGCATCGCCATCCGCACATTTACAAGCTTAAGGAGATCCGATGGATTTCAGCGATTGGATTTCTGGTGGGCGCGGAAATTGAATTGGCGCGGGTGGAGGAAGTCAATTCGAACCTTACCGACCAGTTACAGACACGAAAAGTTGTGGAACGCGCCAAAGGGATTTTGCAACGCGAGCTGGGATTGAGCGAAGAACAAGCCTATCTCGCGCTGCAGCGGCAGAGCCGGCAGAAGCGCAAGGCAATGAGAGAAATTGCCGAGGCGATTATTCTGAGCGACGAAGTAAAAGAGCATACGCGTGAGCCCGCAGTGGACTGACAGATTGTGGACAAAGCCCGGCTGGGGATGTCCGTACCCTGTTACCCCCCAATCATTCCGAGCCGAATCATTCCCGCCCGAATCGTTCCAAACAGAAAACCGGGAATAGATCGCGATGAGATCTGCTCCCGGCAGGTCAGCTGCGAAGGGATGTGGCCCTACGGCAACTGAATGGCGATCTACTTGGATGCGCTCTCCGGCGGGACAGCGAAGCGCAGGGTCATGTCCTACGCGGGAAGAGCCATGGAACTCACGAGCCTTTGCCCGTCTCGCGACACGAGGACGAGGCGGCTGGTTTCGTCCGGCTTGGACGTTCCCACATTATTTACCAGCAGCATCGCGCTCGTACCACTGTCAAGGCTTCGAAACGTGAGGAATTCGGCCGAACCCATGGCTTTCACGGAGAGGGTGTAGTCTCCCTGGGCGAAGAACGATCTTTTCACAGCGTACTTCGTGAGAGAGAGTGAAGCTGCCGCGTGCCTCCTCGGCGGCAGCCAAGGTCGGCTGAACGGCAACCAGACTTAAGCCCAAAGCGGCGGCATATACCAATTTGCGAATCGATCTCATACAATCTCCTATTCTTGGTCTAGAAAGCTCACGGCCAAGAGCGCAGCAGGAGACGTGGGCCTAGATTAAGTTGGAGAACAACGAGGTCAGCAAATTTGCACCGCAGCGAACAACGCTGAACGCAAACAGCAGGTTCCGAACTAGGCTCACTATGAAGGAATTCAGCGCTGGCGTCCAACGAAACAAATCGATCCGCTGAATTTGCGCAGAGCGGTGACAGCGGTAATTGCGAACACCCACCCAATGTCTGCTAGACGCCATTGAATTGGTTTTCCAGCGGATTCAGACGCTGGCCCACAGCTTGCAAGAGGATCTCCGCAGTACAATTGGTTTCTTTTTGGCCATTGCGGGGACTGGAGGATTGAGTGAAATCCGCGCTGGTGATAATCGACGTCCAGGTTGGTCTGGTGAGGCTTATGCCGCCGGAACTGCAGGATCGTGTGTTATCGAATATCGCGGTTCTGCTGAGCAAGGCGCGCTCCTCTGGAATGAATGTCTTGTTCATCCAGCACGACGGTCCCAAGGGACATCCTCTCGAAGCAAGGAGCGCGGCGTGGGCGATACATCCTTCGATTCTCCCGACGAAGGAAGAGCGCGTCATTAGAAAGAAGGCGTCCGATTCTTTCTTCGAGACGCGGCTCGCGGAAGAGCTTCGGAAGGATGAAATCAGTCATCTCATCATTGTGGGTGGCATGACCGAATACTGTGTCGATACGACGTGCCGCCGCGCGGTTACGCTTGGCTACGATGTGACGCTTGTAGCCGATGCGCACCTCACGCGCGACACTCCGGTCATAACAGCCGCGCAGATCATTGCGCATCACAACCTTCTCCTCGACGGCTTTGCTGCGGGAATTCATTCCATCAAGGTCACACCGACGGACAAGATTTCTCTCTGAGACCCGCCAGCGCCCTCGCGAATACCACCCAATGCTTCATCGACCCCATTGAATTGGTTTTCCTGCGAGTTCAGGCATGTGGGTTTGCAAAAAGCTCGCCGGATACGAGAACATACTTGGTTTGCATACATCCCACAGTTCCTACAAGGAAGCAGCCAAAATATGGCGAAGGTGAAAAAGTCTCCCGCAGAAGTAGTGAAGAAAGCAGCGAGCAGAACAGCGAGCAATGCGACGGTCGAGGTGAAGTCTTCCGATAAAGCACACAGCGGAGCCGGAAACGACGGCGCGATCGAGCCAGCCAAGGGCAAGCTGGGCGTGATGATCCCGGGCATGGGCGCGGTCGCGACGACATTTGTCGCGGGCGTGGAAGCGGTGCGCAAGGGAATTGCGCATCCCATCGGCTCCCTCACGCAGATGGGAACCATCCGTTTGGGGAAGCGGACCGATGGCCGGTCTCCCAAAATCAAGGAGTTCGTCCCGCTCGCCGGGCTTGGCGATCTCGTGTTCACGGGCTGGGACATTTTCGAAGACAACATGTACGCGGCGGCGCGCAACGCCGGCGTGCTGGACCGCGACCTGCTCGATAAGGTGAAGGCACGGCTCAGCGCCATCCAGCCGCTGAAGGCGGTATTCGATCACAACTACGTCAAGAAGATCGACGGGCCGAATGTGAAGAAAGGGAAAAACAAGCTGGACCTGGCCGAGCAACTGCGGCAGGACATCCGCGACTTCAGGAAATCGAGTGGCGCAAGCCGCCTGATCACGATCTGGTGCGCTTCGACGGAGACCTTCATTGAGCCGAGCGCCGCTCACCAGAGCGTGAAGGCGCTCGAAAAAGGGATGAAAGAGAACGACGAAAATATCGCGCCCTCGATGGTATATGCCTACGCCTCGCTCATGGAGGGCGTGCCCTTCGCCAACGGCGCACCGAATCTGACGGTTGATATCCCGGCGATGCTCGAACTCTCGCGCGAGCGCGAAGCTCCCATTTGCGGCAAAGATTACAAGACTGGGCAGACGTTGCTGAAGACGGTGCTAGCCCCGGCCTTCAAGGCGCGGCTGCTCGGGCTGAGCGGATGGTATTCGACCAACATCCTGGGCAACCGCGACGGCGAAGTGCTGGACGATCCGGGGTCGTTCAAGACCAAGGAAGAATCAAAGCTCGGAGCGCTGGAGCACATTCTGCAGCCGGCGTTGTATCCCGAGCTTTACGGCAATATTTTCCACAAAGTTCGCATCAACTATTACCCGCCGCGCGGCGACAACAAAGAGGGATGGGACAACATCGATATCTTCGGATGGCTCGGCTATCCGATGCAGATCAAGGTGGATTTCCTGTGCCGCGACTCGATTCTGGCAGCGCCGATCGTGCTCGATCTGGTGCTCTTCCTCGACCTGGCGCAGCGCACGCCGGAGCTGCGCCGCCTGGGAATTCAGGAATGGCTGAGCTTCTACTTCAAATCGCCGATGACCGCGCCGGGTTTGTATCCGGAGCACGATCTGTTTATTCAGCTGATGAAGCTTAAGAACACTTTGCGGCATTTGAAGGGCGAAGAGTTGATTACGCATCTGGGGCTGGAATACTACGACTGAGAGAACTGCTTGTGGGGGACGGCGCGTCTCGCCCGTGCTTTGCTTGCACAGAGGGCTAGGCCAAGTCCAAAGCCATCTTCAGGGCAACATTGAGTTCCGCAATCTTGGTTCTGGGGATTGAACCGATGTATTGCGTGAGGTCGGGTTTTCGTAGACTGACCAGATTGTCACACATAATCCAACTGGGATGTTTAAGCCCTTCGGCCGGTCCTACTGGGACCTGAGTCGAGAGACCCTCACCGGTGCTGAAAACGGGGGCGCAGATCACGGTGGAGAAGCGGGACTCAATGAGTACTTGGCGGCTCACTATAACGAAGATCCGATGAGACTTCGGATCGCCGTGCGGCTTGTGCACCCGATATAGGTCTCCGCGTTTCAGATTCGCTCCTTGGGACGGTTAGTCCTCAGGCGTTCAGTCTTCCGCAGCCTGATAGTCGAGCACGTCGGCCGCCTCCGAGTTCAGCCGCTTGGCTGCCTGATTGATTCGCTCCAAGTCACGCGCATTAGCCTGCGCTCGCATCTGCTCCCGCAGATACCGCCGCAACACGCGCTCAATGAATGCTGAGCGTGAACTTCGATCTCCGGCGAGGCGGTCGATGTCGGCGAGAGTCTCGCGTGAGAGTGTGATAGAAGTCTTCTCTTTCATACTACCACTATACTACTAAACACGCACCTTGAGAGCAAAGGCATTTTCGCCACATTCGCCTGGGACTTGCAGCAGTTATTCATCCATTTCGTATGCTTTCTTCAACCAGCGCCTCACCTCGTCGTCAATATCTGCCTTAGACCTAATCTCTATCCGCCGCGTGATGCGGTCTTTCTTCGCGTAGCCGCCGGTATCATTCAGGCGCTTGGGCGTCTTCATATTTCCCAGTGCAAATCCGAGATCGATTCGCGTATTCGTCGACGGCTTGATCTGCGCGAACACATGATTGCGATAGAGCGGAACCATCGTCTTGCAGGGGCAAGCCTTCACATCTTTGCCCAGGGAGAACCCGAGCTTCAGCAACTGCTCATACAGTGGACGTAGCGCGGCGCGTCGGCCTGCGTACTGCGCCTCCAACCAGTCGGCGGCGGTTTTCAGGTATGCTTCGGGCGAATCTTCCTCCGTGCCTTTGCCTTCGAGGCGCTCGGCGATCCACGCTGCGGAATTTGTGCCCAGCTTATGCTCTCTCTTTAGCCACTCGCGACGCTCTTTCTCGGTCGGCGGACCGGTCTTCCTGGTGAGCGCGACCCATTCCTCGAGCGACCGCCCCGTCTTCTGCCGCAGTTCCTCGATCCACTTCTGAACCATGGCGACACCGGGATGAACGCTATAGGGACCTAGTGTCTTGGTTGCGGCTGACATTGCGACTCCTTTCGGTCTGCCATGATACCCAATCTAGGTGAGCGCTCGCGATAGAATCTTTCAATGGCTGCGAAAGAATCAAAACGTGTACGGTCGGGAGCTGGAGGCTCCGAAGCTGGACACGACACGCGCGACATAAAGCTGCCGAAGAACCACTGCTTCGTCTGCGGCAAGGACAATCCTGACAGCATGCGGTTGCGCTTTACTTATGATGAGGAGCGCGACTGTTTCGTGTGCCGGTTCCGCCTGGGCAAGCGCTACACCGGACCGCCCGGACACTGCCACGGCGGCATTATCGCAACCATCCTCGATGAAGCTATGGGAAAGGTGAACAAACTGCGTCACGTGGTGGCGGTGACTTCCGAGATGACCGTGAACTACCTGAAGCCGGTGCCGCTGAAGCAGCCGCTGCGCGTGGAATCGCGCGAGATTAAGGTGAAGGGCCGGAAGCACATTAATATGGCTGAGATCCTGAACGAAAAAGGGGAAGTGCTGGCACGCAGCCAAGGCTTGTTCATCGCCATCGATCCGCACCGCATGTTCGCCCGATTTGTGGAGCGGTAAATTTCGTAGCTCAGAATGGAGGGCTTATGCTTGCAGACCGAAATTGCGTCCCTTGCCGCGGCGGTATACCACCTCTGAAGGGGAACAAACTGGCAGAAATTCATCGGCAGTTGGCGGAACCCGGGCAGTGGAGTGTTGTCAACGAGCATCACATCGCGCGCATCTTCAAGTTCCCCGATTTCCGGTCTGCCTTGGCCTTCGTGAACCGGGTTGGCGCACTGGCCGAGGAGCAGGGCCATCATCCCGATATTCTACTAGGATGGGGCAAAGTCGAAATCACGACGTGGACGCACGCGATAGATGGGCTAACCGAATCGGACTTCATCCTGGCAGCGAAGATCGACCAACTCCTCTGAATCGGTCATCTGGAACCGCATGCCTTTAGGGCACCCGATTTTTGCCTCGGATCGCCAAACTCCACAGCCCCGCCGGAACCAGCATCAACATGCCGGCGACGCTGGCGACGTTCCGCGCGGCGAAGCCCCAATCCACGAAGCGCCCGGCAAGATACGCTCCCGCGGCTATCGTGAACATGGAGAGCCCAAGGTCGGCGGCGAACACGCGCCCGCGAAACTTGTCGTCGCTTTGCATCTGCAACAGCGTCGTCGAGAATACCCACACGATTGAACTTCCAAAGTGTGCCAGCGCCACACACAAACACGCCTGCCAGAGATGTCCGGATACGCCCAGCATCGTGTACCCGGCGGCCGCGCCCAGGTATCCCCAGAAGATCGCAACTTCCAAGCGATGTTTCCAGTGCCCCGCCCACGAAGCGCCCATGAGCGGGCCGAGCAGCGCGCCCAGTCCGCGGGCACCGAGCAGCAGACTCATCCCAAGAAAGGCGCCGCGTTCGGGAGCCATACCATGCCAGCGGACCGCGAATTCGTTTTGTCCCATCACCGTGAACAACACCCAGCCCGGTCCGATGATCAGGTTTCCGGCCTTCACAAAAATCGTCGACCGTAACCGAGCGTGTGCCCGCACGTAGCGGATGCCGGCGAGGATTGGCGAAAAATCCACCAATTCTCGTGCTCGGAAACGATGGTCGCCCTCGGCGTGGGGCTCGGCGAAACGCATCCGCCAAATCAACGTGGCTGAAGCGACAAATGACAGCGCATTCAGCAGGAAGACGGCATCGCGGCCCAGCAGCGCCGCGACCACGCCTCCCAGAGTCGCGCCCACCATCAGATTGACGCTCCACGTGGTCGAGGAGAGCGTGTTCGCCACCACTACGTCTTCGCGGGCGACGATATTCGGAATCACGGCATTGCGCGCCGGCTCAAAGAAAGCGACCAGCAAGGTTTCCGCCACTAGCAGCGGATAAACCAGCCACACCATCTCTTTCGAGCGAACCAGCAGCATGCAGAGCACGATCAACGTGCGTCCGATATCCGACGCGATCATGACCTGCTTGCGCCGCAACCGATCGTTTACCACGCCTGCCGTCGGCCCGATGAATGTCATCGGCAACACTTGCAATATCAGGGCCAAGGCCACCGATCCGGCGCGTCCGGTGAGCTGCAACAGCAGGTTGTAGATTGCCAGCGTGTAAAACCAATCGCCGATTTCGCTTACGATCTGGGCGCTCCACAAGCGGCGAAAATTGCGGTTGCCGCTGAGCAGGCGCGCGTACGACGCAAACGACACGCGTCTGACTTCTATTTCGGGAGCAGGTTCCATGCAGAGTGAGATCAGAAGGAGATCAGAATTTCACAGCATACCGGATCGGGCGTGACTACCGCGAATGCGTCCCGGTCGCCACCAAGTCCAGAAAGTATCGGTGAATGCGGCGGTCGTCGCTCAATTCAGGATGGAAGGTTGCGGCCAGCGTCTTGCCCTTCCGCACCAGCACTGGATCTTTACCCTCAGTCGCGATCACTTCCACGCCCTCGCCGACGCGTTCAATCTTCGGAGCGCGGATGAATACCATTTCGATGGGATCGTTGAGAAATCGGCCTTCGCGAATCGAGCTGTCGATCTGGCGTCCGTATGCATTGCGGCGCACGGTGATGTCGAGCGCGCCCAGTCCAGCCTGCTTCGGATTTTCTACTTCTGTGGCCAGCAGGATGCATCCGGCGCATGTGCCAAACGTTGGCTTGGCGCGCACGAAATCTTTCAGCTTCGCGAATCCGGCTTCGCCGAGCAGTTTGAGAAATGTCCCCGATTCGCCTCCGGGAATGATGAGGCCGTCGATGTGATTCAGCTGCTCCGGCTTTTTCACCAGGACAACTTCCGCGCCGAGTTCTTCCAGACGGCGGCGATGCGCATCGAAATCGCCTTGCAGGGCTAGAACTCCGATTTTCATGGCCAGCGACAGTTCGGGGACGAAGGGAGACACTCGTTGAGTTCCCTTGGTTGAGGAGGGTACCCTCCCATTTTACTAAAGTATTGATAATAAATACTTTAGCTGACTACACCTCCGTAAAGTCTTCATTCCAAGTACTTTAGAGGCAAAGTCTTGGATGCATGAGACTTAGGCCCACGTCCTTACTTTCCGAATGTTAGTTTGTGTTTGATTTAAGGATCGATCACGTGGCGGCTCATGTCAATTGAAATGCAGCGAACGGGTGCTTTAACATCCGTAGCCAGCGAACGAGCGTCTTAATTACAAGGAGGAATCAATGAACCAAAAGATAGTCAAAATGGTCGCATTGAGAGCTTTTGCGCTGGTTATCGTGCTCGGCGAGTGCTGGACAGCGCAGGCACAGGACCCAAAGGCACCGTATGCGAGCATGGCTCCGCTTGATCAATATCTAATGGCGGATCGAAACGCTGAGATTGCTCTGGCGCGAAGCGCGGCCCCGGAGGCCATCTCACGCGATGCCGATATCCTCGTCCTTGGAAGGCATGGCTATGAAACCGCGGTCAAAGGCAAGAATGGTTTCGTATGCCTCGTGGAGCGAGGGTGGATGGGCCCATTCAACGGCGAGGATGCCGCTAATTTTTGGAACCCTAAAGTTCGGGGCCCGGTCTGCTACAATCCGCCGGCTGCCCGCTCCATCCTGCCGCTGACGTATAAAAGAACGGAGATGATATTGGCCGGTCAATCCAAAGCTCAGATCATCGAAGGCATCAAGATATTCATGAAGCAAAAGCTGCCGGCCCTGGAGCCTGGAGCCATGAGCTACATGATGTCCAAGGACCAGTACCTTACCGACAGCGGCCAACACCACTGGATAGCTCACCTGATGTTCTACACTCCGCTTATGGACGGTGCCGTTTGGGGTGCAGATCAGCCGCACTCTCCCGTCATGCTGAATCCACAGTTCGCAGGCGCTCCGGAACCAATCGACGTATTCATGATTCCCGCGGGCAGATGGTCGGACGGAACGGCAGACCCAGTCAGGTAGGGACGGCGCGCAAGTGGGAGTGGGGCTGGGGGATTTCCTACGGTGAAATATTTCAGAGCGCGTCCCAATTTGGGAAGCTTTTGATAGGCACGGTGCATTTAGCACGAGTGTGAACCAAATTTCATGCGCTACAATTGGGGCGTTTGATAGGCAGCGTACCGACTGGCAATTTGCCGAGCCCCGTCTGACTAGCGGGGCTTTTGCTTTTTCTGGCCGAATTTGGCCGGTCCACCCGCCCGGGTTCGTCTTTTGGAGCGGCTACTTTCGTAGGATTGCGAATGCCGAAGGCAAAGCGAATATTGAAGTTAGGCAGATTGCGCCTGGAGGATGTTGCCAGTGGGTACTGGACGCTATTTGCGAAATAGTCGAGTGGCCTAGTCAGCCACTACGGTTCGACTCCGTCGTCCTCCGCACGGCACTCGACATTAGTAACAGTCGTCATCCTGGGGCACCGATGCTATAATAGACGTGTTTCGCAGATAGCGTACCTACTGGCAATTTTGCCGAGCCCCGCCTGACTAGCGGGGCTTTTGAATTTCTACTGAGGATTGCTGAAAAATTCCCGCGCCCGGGAAATCCTAAGCTGCGGATTGTGCGGCGGGCCACTTCTCAAAAGGCGTGAGAAGTGGCGCACCCCCAGTGAATTGACGCCAAAGACAACCCAAACAATCTCCCCCACAGATCGGGCGCACCCGCCCTCCGGCGTTGGACCCCCATTTCGTCCCGGTCAAAAAGTCAAGCTTGACAAAACCGAGGCCAAGAGAGGGGGGGACTGTGCCGGGGCGGACAACCTCTACCCTAAGAACAGGTCAATTGTCGGGTGCGGGTGAAGTCACAGGAGTGGGCGCTGGAAATCAAGCGTCGTCCGGTCGAGGGCTTTGCCGAAGTCGAGAGCCCACTCATTCGCAAAGTGCGCGAAGGAGTGGGGCACCCATTGACTGGGCCACCCGCCCGCAGAACCGCTCGGAGATTGACTCGCACCATCCCAAAACACGAATGGCCCCGCTGAGGCGGGACCATTGAGAAACAACCGTAGCGTAAGGCACTCTGTCAAAGTCAGCATCGATTGAACGGCACGCTAGAGTCAAGTTACTTGAGGAGATATCTCTGCTTTCTCTCCTCAAATGGAACTTCTCCTCTACCACTGGGAGAATGGACCCGGCGAGATTCGAACCCGCATCTGCGACTGTGACAGAGTGCCGTGTTCCCCCTACACCACGGGCCCTACAGGGAGTGTCTGGGGCGTCGGAGGATATGGCAAGAGTGGCAGCGACAAATTTTTTGGGACTGTGTTCCAAATTGGGATGCGTTTGATAGCAGGGTGCAATTAAGACGACTGCTAATCAAATTTCACGCGCTAGAATTGAGGTGCTTGACAGGTAGCGTCCCGCTGGCAATTTTGCCGAGCCCCGCCTGACTAGCGGGGCTTTTGATTTTCTACAGAGGATTGCTGAAAAATTCCCGCGCCTGGGAAATCCTAAGCTGCGGATTGTCGGGCGGGCCACTTCTCAAAAGGCGTGAGAAGTGGCGCACCCCCAGTGAATTGACGTCAGAGACTACCAAAACAGTCTCCCCCGCAGATCGGGCCCACCCGCCGAGAAGAAGTTTGTGGAGAAGCTGCGCTACATTCATCGGAATCCAGTGAAGCGCGGATTGGTTGCGCATCCCAAAGACTGGCGGTGGAGCAACTTTCGTCACTATGCATTGGGTGAGGCGGGCGTCGTAGAGATCGAATCGCAATGGACGGCGCGGAAGCGGGAGTGGGCTGGGGTTTTCCCCACAGTGAAGGTACGCTCGCCGCAGAAAGGCCCCGCTCAAGCGGAGCTTGAACGGGCCACCCTCGGGAGCGGGGATGGGATTTAGGGCGGGCCACCCGCCCGTCCCAACTACACTGGGGGGGCGTCGTAGAGTTCGTCTTGAGCGGCAGTGGGCGGCGCTGTTTCCACAAAAGCGCGGAGGGAACGGGCCGCGCTATCGAGGCGCTCTTTAACAAGAGGCCGAGCGTGCGTCCACAGCTCGTCCGCCTGTTCCAACGAAAGTCCCGCCCGTTGTGTGCGCCACGCCTTTTCGGCGTCCCACCATGGGGAGGGCAATAGCTGATTTACTCGCGCACTCTCAAAATAAAAATTCGCCCAAATGAGCTTCCGGTACGAAGAATTTATCTGCTTGGCGACCTCGGTCAGCACAGCCTTCCCCTGAGGCGTGTGCTTATCTAATGCGACCCAGTAGGGGAACGCTTCTAGTGGCGGTTCCGCCGACTCTATGGCAGGAATATCACACGCTGTGGACAGCAGGGCAGCCGCTAGGATGCACGCCTTGTCCCAAGGCCAAGTGGCCGCGGCCAGGTACAGTCTCGCGCGGAGGACAATCTCTCTGCTCTGTGGAGTCCTAGTCTGAGTGCCAATCCAATCGAAGAACGCAGTTGGCCGCTGGAGCGCTTCAGAAACGAGCCTAAGAAGGTGCCTGTCGGGGACGAAGTTGAGCATCGACTCATCGCCTTCTGAGTAGCAGTAAGCCAGCGCCCCTAGCGATGCTGCGTCCTTTTGTTTTGTTCCCCGCGTTACGCGAAGCAAGGCCGTTTGTTTACTGGAGAGGTCTCGATCAATGGAGAGATGGCTTGCCAACGGCCAGCACTCCTCGAACGTAATGACGATAGCTCGCGACCGAAGCCAAGTTTTATCTCCGCTCCGGTCGAGGCGCGACACTGCAAGCTTCACTATCTCCACGTATCCACGACGAGATGCTTTTTGTAAGAGAGACCGAACTCTGGCATCAGTAGATGCTTTGGGAGGTTTCAGGAACATTGAACTTCAGCCAAACCAAAATTCGAGCGTGGGAGCACTGTAGGCAGCGTATTTGTCGACGCAAATGCAGCCGCTCTGGCAATTTCGCTTCTCAATTGATATAGCAGTCCCCCCAGTTTCTGCAGCGGCTCTAAGTCGGCCCTCAGCGAAGCTAAATGCATCCTTGCCGTTCTGGAGCTTCCTTCCTGGGCAGTCGAGAATAATTCGCGCTCGGTCCCCGGGGAAATCCAAAGCTCCCGAGGGCGTCTGGATCATCAGCATCTTGCCGAAATCCCCAAAATGAATGTTGTTGGCTAGGTCTTCGAGATTTTCAAACCACCTCTGCCCATCGGGCTTGCCACGCCAGTAGATGGGATTTTCACGAGCTACGCGAATGTCGCTCCCCTCGGGTAGCCTTAAAAGAACATCGGGCTCAAGGACAAATAGAACGGGGCCATATTGGTTTGGGCCCTTCTTCCGACCCGCTCGCTCGTGGATGTCGACGTGATCAAGGAAAACACAGTGCCAGATGCCGTATTCCTTATCGATTTGATCGGAGGACTGAGCCGTTTGGGTCAGACCCGCATCTTCGACGAATCCGCGTGACAACAATCCTCCACATTCCAGGAAGGTACAGCTGGTAGTCACAGAGTTAGCGTGATGAAGAGCGGTTACTCCGATCTGCTTAAGTACAGTATAGATTTCACTTCCCTGCATGACAGCCTTCTTGAACGTTACGACCGGGGCACGGTTTTTTGATATCCGGAACAGCTTCCGCGGACTTTTGACGGCATTGTCTCACCACCCCCGCGTTTGCAGCATCTGCGCTTCATCCAGCGTGGACACAGCCAGCCCCTTCATGGCTCCTGCCAGATTCTCGCTGACTTCAAGTAATACTTTAGGGTCTTTGTAGTGCGTCGCCGCCTGCACAATCGCCTTGGCGCGCTTCTCGGCTTCCGCAGCGTCGGCGAATTCGGTCGAGTTCTTCATGAAGATGCCGGAGCCGACGAATACCGCCTCGGCTCCCAGTTGCATTACGAGCGATGCATCCGCCGGAGTCGCGATTCCTCCGGCGGAGAAATTGGGGACGGGGAGCTTGCCATCTCTGGCTACCATCTTTACCAGTTCGTAGGGCGCGCCGTGCTCTTTGGCTTTGGCGTAGAGCTCTTCTTCGCCTAGCACGGTTAGAATTTTCATCTCCAGCACGATCTGGCGAATGTGGCGGACGGCGTGGACTACGTCTCCGGTGCCGGCTTCGCCCTTGGTGCG
>Ga0181523_10000277_pt1 | contig 57716 bp, 47 predicted proteins | sample PEATcosm2014_Bin_43_FD_119752 | JGI IMG/M metagenome (GOLD analysis project Ga0181523, IMG submission 119752) | Peatland microbial communities from MTU Mesocosm Facility, Houghton, MI, USA - PEATcosm2014_Bin05_30_metaG | ecosystem: Environmental > Terrestrial > Soil > Wetlands > Peat | place... | reverse complement strand
ATCACGACGACCACCACTGTGCAGACCGTCTCCACGGGCACGATCACCCAGACCGTCTCGTCCACCGGCACGATCGAGCCGGCCAGCCAGGCCAGCCTCAACTTCGCCGTGTCGGGCCGGGTGAACGCGGTGGACGTCACCGCCGGCCAGACGGTCACCGCCGGCCAGACCCTGGCCACGGTGGACCCCACGGCGCTCGCCGCCTCGCTGGCGCAGGCCCAGGCCACGTTGGCCAATGACCAGGCCCAGTTGGCCACCGATCAGGCCGACAGCGCCTCGGCCAGCCAGATCGCCCTGGACGACGCCAATGTCGCCTCGGCACAGACACAGGTCACCACGGCGCAGACGTCGTTGGACGATGCGACCCTGGTGTCGACCATCGCCGGCACGGTGGCCTCGATGAACCTCACCGTCGGCCAGCAGGTGACCGCATCGACATCCTCTGCGTCATCGGGTACCGGCTCGTCCGGCACGAATACCTCCGGATCGACCGGCTCCACAGGGAGCGGCTCGTTCGCTGGCAGCTCCTCGAGCGCAGCTGCATCCTCCTCCTCGGCGGCATCGGGGTCGTCGAGCGCACAGGTCGTCGTGGTCTCGACCGGCTCGTACATCGTGAACGCGACGGTCAACAGCACGGCGGTCTCCCAGGTGCTGGTCGGCGATCAGGCGACGATCACCGTGTCCGGCTCCACCACCCCGGTCTACGGAACGGTGGGCTCGGTCGGGCTGCTGGCCACCACCACCTCCGGGGTTTCGTCCTTCCCGGTGGTCATCAACGTCACCGGCAGTCCGGCGGGCCTCTACGGGGGATCGAGCGCCAATGTCTCGATCATCGTCAAGGAATTGCAGGACGTCATCGTGGTACCTACCACCGCCATCACCTACAGCGGCAGTGCCACAACCGTCACCCTCGACTCCAACGGGACCAAGACCACCCGGGACGTGACCATCGGCACGGCATCGGGCGGGGATACCCAGGTGGTCAGCGGGCTGTCCGTGGGCGACAAGATCTACGTGACCACGATCTCCTTCCGCGGGGCACTGGGCACCGGTCGGACCGGAACCGGTGTCTTCGGTGGCACCGGCACCGGCACCGGCGGCACCGGCTTCGGCGGCGGCGGCGGGGGCTTCGGCGGCGGCACCGGCTTCGGCGGCGGCGGCGGGGGCTTCGGCGGATGACCGCGTCGAAGCACCCTGGCAGCGGATCGCCCGGTCCTCTCGGGGACACCGGGGAGGTGAGGGTGGAGAACACCGGGACCTATCCCCTGGTGCGGCCTCCGGTCATCGAGGCCCACGACGTGTGGAAGACGTACCGGAACGGATCGCTGGAGGTCGATGCGCTCCGTGGCGTGTCGTTCGAGATCCGGTCGGGCGAGTACGTGGCCGTGATGGGCCCGTCGGGATCGGGGAAGTCTACCCTGATGCACATCCTCGGCTGCCTGGACGTTCCCACGTCGGGCTCCTTCTTCCTGGCCGGCGAGGACGTGAGCGCCATGTCCGAGGAGGAGCTGGCCCATGTCCGGAACCGGCGGATCGGTTTCGTGTTCCAGCAGTTCAACCTGCTCGCCTCGATGTCGGCGTGGCGGAACGTGGAGCTCCCCCTCCTGTATGCCGGCGTCGAGCGGGCGGAGCGCAAGCGGCGCGCCCTCGAGGCACTGGAGCGGGTCGGGCTCGACAGCCGGGTCGACCACCGACCCGGCGAGCTCTCCGGTGGCCAGCAGCAGCGGGTGGCCATGGCCAGGGCCCTGGTCACCGACCCCGACCTGATCCTGGCCGACGAGCCCACCGGCAACCTCGACTCCGTCTCCGCCGACGACATCATCGGGCTGCTCGCCGACCTCCATCGCAGCGGCCGCACCGTCGTGCTCATCACCCATGACGCCGACGTGGCCGAGGCCGGGGGTCGGACCATGCGGATCCGGGACGGACAGCTCCTGGAGGGGGAGCCAGCCGGTAGCGGGGCGGTCGGCCGATGAACGTTCTCGAGACCTTTCGGACCGGACTCGAGGCGGTGGTCTCACATCGCCTGCGCTCGGCACTGACCGTTCTGGGCATCATGATCGGCATCACCGCGGTGATCCTGACCGTCGGGCTCGGGGAGGGGGCACAGCAGCAGGTCAGCTCCCAGATCTCGGCCCTGGGCTCCAACCTGCTCACGGTCACGCCGGGAAGCACGACCTCGAGCGAGGGCATCCGCGGCGGGTTCGGATCTGCGTCGACGCTGACCGTCGGAGATGCGACCGCGCTGTCATCGCGCGTGGTGGCCCCGGACATCAACGCGGTGGCCCCGGCCACGACCGTCTCGGACAGCCTGGTGGCGGGCACGACCAACTGGACGACCACGGTCGTGGGCACGGACCCCTCGTGGCTGACCGTCCGCGGGCGGTCGATGACCGAGGGGAGGTTCATCGCCGACCACGACCTGGCCACCCGAGCCGATGTGGTCGTGTTGGGGGCGACGACCGCCCAGGAGCTGTTCGGGTTCCGTGACCCGGTGGGCCAGACCGTCGACGTCGCCGGCCAGCCCATGTCGGTCATCGGCGTGCTCAACACGGTGGGCTCCTCGTCGTCATCGTCTTCGACCAGCTCGAACCCGGACGACCAGGCCATCGTGCCCTTGACGACCGCCTCGGCGCTGCTGTTCGGAGGGTCGAGCCGGAACTCGGTGAGCCAGATCCTCGTCCAGGCGACGTCGGCCGGCACTCTGTCGGCCGCGTATCAGGAGGCGGACGCCGAGCTCCTCAGCCTCCATGGCATCACGACGGCGGCGAGCGCCGACTTCACCATCACCAGCGAGCAGCAGGTGCTCTCCACAGCCACCTCGGTCGACAAGACGCTGACCGTCCTCCTCGGCGGTGTGGCCGGGATCTCGTTGCTGGTGGGGGGCATCGGCGTCATGAACATCATGCTGGTCTCGGTGACCGAGCGGATCCGAGAGATCGGGCTGCGCAAGGCGCTCGGCGCCACCCCTCGCGTCATCCGCCGTCAGTTCCTGGTGGAGGCGTCGGTGCTCGGCTCCGTCGGCGGCATCCTCGGTGCCGGGCTGGGCCTTCTCGGTGCCGCGATCCTTCCCCACTTCATCTCCGACAAGATCACCATCTCTCCGGTGGCCACCGTCGGCGCAATCGTGATCGCCATCGGCATCGGCATCGCCTTCGGCGTCTATCCCGCCAGCCGTGCCGCCCGCCTCGCCCCGATCGATGCACTTCGCAGCGAATGAGTCCCGTCATCCCCTACACACCAGAAGGAAACCAACCATGTACAACCCAGTGAGATCATCAGGTCGGGCCGCCGTCACGGACTCCGGTCCGCGCCGCAAGGGCCGTCCCGTCACGGTGCGGCGCCTGCTCGTCCTGTCGGCGCTCGGCGCGGCCGGCGTAGCCATGGCTGCGTGCGGGTCGTCGTCGGCCTCCACCCCGGCGTCGAGCTCGACGCCCACCACGAGCAGCGGTTCGCCAGCCAGTGGTAGCACGACCCCCCGGCAGTTCCCCGGCACCTCCGGCACGATCGCCGCCATCAACGGAACGTCCCTGGAGGTCCAGAACCCCACCACCGGTCAGGTCACTGTCAACTACACGTCGACCACCACCTTCCGCCAGACGGTGACCGCCTCTGCCTCTGCGGTGACCGTGGGCTCGTGCGTCTCGGCATTCGGAAAGCCCACCTCCGGCTCCTCCTCGAGCAAGAGCACCTTCGGCAGCCCGGTGACGGCGACGACGGTGTCCGTCTCTCAGCCGGTCTCGGGTACCTGCACCGGCGGATTCGGTGGCAGGCCCGGGGGAGCCACACCCGGTGGGGGCGGTAGTTTCACCCCGGGTACCGGTACCCGGCCGGCGGGTGCGAGCCGGTTCGGCAACGGTCAGTTCGGGGCCGCATCCGGAGAGGTGACTGCGGTCAACGGTTCGGCGGTGACCATCAACGAGACCAATCCGACCACCAAGGCGACGTCCAGCGTGGCCGTCACCCTGACCTCCACGACGACCTTCACCACGACCGGTACGGCATCCTCGACCGACCTGGTGGTGGGCAAGTGCGCCCGCGCCAACGGCAGTGCGGACACCACGGGGGCCGTCGCTGCGCAGTCGATCACCATCTCCACTCCGGGCCCTGATGGATGCACCAGCGGGTTCGGCGGATTCCGAGGTGGCGCCGGTGGCACCGGCACCGGGGGTGCTGGAGCCAGTGCCTGATCTGGCCGAGTCGGTCGCCGTCCCACCGGTTGTGGGCGAGGACGAAGGAGTCGCGTCGAGCGCCGACGGTGACGTGAGCCGGCCCGGCGCCGGCATCCACCACCGGCCGGGATTGTTCTCGCCGTTCCGCCTCGTCATCGTCATCGTCCTGGTGGCGGCATCTGTGACCGCCTGGTTGCTCACGCGCCCTTCCTCTCCCGCCTATCGGACGGCCGTCGTGGGAACGGGTACGGCCGTGGCGTCGCTGGACTCGGTGGGGACCATCGCTCCCGTCAATCAGGCAAGCCTCAACTTCAACGTGTCGGGGACGGTCGGCGCAGTAGACGTCGCGGTCGGTCAGCAGGTGACGGCCGGTGAGGTGCTCGCGTCGCTCGAGACCACACCGCTCGACAACAGTGTGGTGACGGCTCAGGCGAGCCTGGCCTCCACGCAGGCCACCTTGGCGAGCGATGAGGCGAGCCAGACAGCGGCGACGACCGCGGCGTCGACGGCGTCGACGACCACCACCACGTCGACGACCGCGCCCTCCACGGCAGCGGGGTCATCGGGCCAGGGCAATCAGGAGATCGCCAAGCTGCAGGCGACCCTGGTGGCCGATCAGAAGCAGCTGGACGAGGATTCTGCCGCGGCGAGCGGTGCCCTCAACGAGGCCACCAAGGTGTGCAACCCCCCGGCGACACCGACGACGGGCGCCGCCCAGCCCGGGACCACCCCGCTGCCCACGACCACGCCCACGACCACCGTGTCCGGCGGATCGGCGTCGGCGCCGACCTGCTCGGAGGCGCTGACCCTGGCATCCGCGGCCCAGGAGAAGGTCTCCGCCGACGTCAAGACGGTGAATCATGATCTGACGGCGCTCACGTCCGCGCTCGAGTCGTCGGGGTCCGGCTCCGGATCGGCCTCCGCGGGTTCGGGCGGTGGGACCGGAGCTGCGGGTTCGGGCACCTCGTCGAACCCCGGAGGAACGAAGGGCACGTCGGTCGGATCGGGCACCACGTCTCCGGCCGCTGCCGCCGACACCTCCGCTGGCTCCGCTGCGACCGGTGGCTCCGCTGCGACGGGCACCGGGTCGACGGGCTCCAAGGCCAAGGTGGTGACACCCCAGAAGCTGGTCCTCGACCAGGCGTCCATCGATGTGGCCCAGGCTGATCTGACCAGCGCGCAGCAGGCCGTCGGCGACGCCAATCTCGTGAGTTCGATCTCGGGGACCGTGGGCTCGGTGACCATCGCTCCCGGTACGGCGGTGACGGCGGGATCGACCACCACCACGCCACAGGTCGTGGTGATCGGCTCGGGCTCCTCCTACCAAGCGGCGACGACCGTCCCGGTGGCCTCCATCGGTCAGGTCGCCATCGGCCAGCAGGTGCTCGTGACCCCTGACTCCACCGGCACGGTGCTGAACGGAACGGTGACGGCCATAGGGGTGTTGCCTACCTCCGGATCGACCTCGACGACCTACCCGGTCACGGTGTCCCTGGAGTCGTCCGATCTCGGTCTCTACTCGGGAGCGGAAGCCGAGCTCTCGATAATCACCGGGAGAGCGGTCGGGGTCACGACGGTTCCGTCGTCGGCTGTTAGGACCGTGGGATCGACGCACCTGGTGACCGTGGTCGACGGCACCACGACCAAGTCCGTCCGGGTCACCCTCGGAACGGTGGGCACCCTCCTGACCCAGGTGAGCTCGGGGGTGAAGACGGGGCAGCTCGTCGCCCTGGCCGACCTGAACGAGGCGGTGCCCACGTCGTCGACCAGCAGCACCCGGACCGGCGCGGGCGGCTTCGGCGGCGCGGGCGGCCTCGGCGGCGCGGGCGGCCTCGGCGGCGCGGGCGGCCTCGGCGGCGCGGGCGGCTTCGGCGGCGCGGGCAGTTTCCGGAGTGGCGCCCTCGGCGGCTGATCACCGAGCCACCGGGCACTGTGGACGGTAGCGTTCCCACGGTGATCGACGACCCGCTGGTGGCCGAGGCAGTTCACGACACCGGTATCCGACGGCTCCAGCACGCCTACGCCGACGTCGTCAATCGCCGGGCATGGGCCGAGCTGGAGCAGCTGTTCCTCCCCGACGCCCCCGTCGTCATCGACCGGCGTGCCGGCGAGCCGCTCCGACTGGTCGGAGGTCCGGCGCTCGGCGAGTTCATCGGGTCGTCCATCGAGCAGTTCGAGTTCTTCGAGTTCGTCGTCCTCAACGCCCACATCGCCTTCCCCCAGGGGGCCGGGGCCGGCACCGCCGTGTGCCGCCTCTTCATGTGCGAGATCCGCCAGCACCAGGCCAGTGGTCGCTGGACGAACGCGTACGGCCTCTACCACGACCGCTATGCGTTTGCCACGAACCGCTGGTGGTTCGCCGAACGGAGGTACCACTCCCTGGCCCGGCACGGGCCCGACCTGGACGTCTTCCCCTTTCCCCGCCAACCGGGCATCGAGGTGCCGGGGATGGGATCGACGGGCGATCGCTGAGGCATCCCCGGCCGGGCGGGTCCCCCGGCCCGGGCGCCGCATCATCCACGGGGGCCCGTCGTCATGGGAGCATCGTGTCCATGACGCTCCTCTTGGTCCGCCATGCCAACGCCGGCCACCGAAGCGCCTATGAAGGTGACGACCGCGTGCGGCCGCTGTCCCCGAGGGGGCAGGCCCAGGCCGATGGGCTGGTGGCCCTGTTGAAGGGCTACCGGCCCCGGAGGATCCTGAGCAGTCCCTACGTCCGCTGCTGCGAGACGGTGCGCCCACTGTCGAAGGCCCTGGACCTTCCCGTCGAGTCGGTGGACGCGCTGGCCGAAGGCCACGGGACCGAGACGCTACGACTGATGGAGCGGATGGCCGGCGAATCGGCGGTGCTCTGCACCCACGGGGACGTCGCCCTCGAGGTGCTGGACACCCTGGCCGGGCAGCGACCGGCGAAGGTGCGCCAGTTGCTTCGGCTCCAGAAGGGCGAGGTGTGGGTGATCCAGTCGGTGGGCACTTCGCTCTCCATCGTCGAGCACCTCCGGCAGGTGGCCGACGGGGGTCGGTAGCCGGCGTCGGGCCGCCGGCCGCCGCTCGGGGCACCGACCGCTACGCTCGGGTCGCCATGAACGACCAGAACCGGTTCGACCCGGGCTCCATCGGCACGTTCCGGGTGGTCGATCGATGCTTCGACGCTTCGTCGAGGACGCTCTCGCTCGGGTACGCACTCGACGAGGCTGTTTCGTTCACCGAGACCATCACCTTCGAGACGGCGCCCGACGACGACTGGAGTGCCGACGCCCCCGGGTTCGACCGGGCGCTCCTGCACCTCCACATGGCTGCGGGGACCAGCTACTACAAAGCTGCCGCCCCCCCGGCGATCCTGGTCGAGCACGACGGCCTGACCGCCGCAGAGCAGAGGTTCCACCACGCCCTCTACGACCAGGGGCTCCGGGAGTTCGCGGTGGCGAACGGCCTCCCCGTCCCCCGTGCGGTGGAGATCGAGCAGTGCTCGACCCCCGTCGAGGCGCCCCGACCGACGGGCCTCCGCCGCTCCGGGGGCCTGCTGGTCCCGATCGGGGGTGGCAAGGACTCGATGGTGCTCATCGAGGCGGTGCGGGACCTGGCCCCCACGCTGTTCGCGGTCAATCCCCACCCCCTGGTGCTCGAACTGGCCCGCCAGACCGGGCTCGAGCTCATCATCGTCCGCCGCCGGCTCTCCCCGGAGTTGGCCGCTCTCAACCGTGCCGGTGCCCTCAACGGTCATGTCCCGATCACCGCCATCGTGTCGCTGATCGCGGTGGCCGGCAGCTTCCTCTACGGGTACGACACCATCGCCATGGCCGTCGAGCGCTCGGCCAGCGAGGAGACCGCGGTGGTGGGCGGTGTGTCGGTCAACCACCAGTACTCGAAGAGCCTCGAGTTCGAGCAGCTGCTGCAAGGCCTGATCGCCGGGTCCATCGACCCCGGGCTGTCCTACGGATCGGCCCTGCGGCCCTACTCCGAACTGGCCATCGCCCGTGCCTTCGCCGGGCTCACCGAGTATCACGCCACCTTCTGCAGCTGCAACACCGTGTTCCGGCAGACGGCGGGAGCCGGCGACGGGTGGTGCGGGAACTGCCCGAAATGCCGGTTTGTGGCCCTGATGCTGGCGCCGTACCTGAGCCCGGAGGCGGTGACGGCGATCATCGGCCGCGACCTGTTCGCCGATCCCCTCCAGGTGCCCGGGTTTGCCGCCCTCATGAGCGACCGGGACAAGCCGTTCGAGTGCGTCGGGGAGCGGCGGGAGTCGGCCGCAGCCATCAGGGTCCTGAGCGGTCTGCCCCGGTGGAGGGAGACGGTGGTCGTGTCCTCGCTGGGTCGGACGGCCATGGAAATGGTGTCGGAGCGTGAGGTCACCGCCCTGTTGAGCCCCGACTCGGCGCTGGCGTTTTCCGACCCGGAGGTGGCGTCCGCGGTGGATCGCCTGTTGACGGCTGTCCCGTGACCCTCGACGAGTTGGTCACCTGTCGGGTTGCGGTCTGGGGTCTCGGGCAGGAGGGCCTGGCCATGGCCGCGCTCCTCTGTGACCGAGGGGTGGAGCCGGTGCTGATCGACGACCGTCCGGAGATCGCCGCCGACCGGGCGGCCCACCTGTTGGCCGGCCGGACCGACGTGGTCACTCCCGCGTCGATGCAGTGGTCGGATGTGGACGTGGTGGTCCGTTCCCCGGGGGTGAGCCGGTACCGTCCGGAACTGCTGGCGGCCGAAGGATCCGGCGTATCGGTCACCACGGCCATGGCTCTCTGGCTCGAGGACTTCGCCGACGCTCGGGTGGTGGCCATCACCGGCACCAAGGGGAAGAGCACCACCGCCGCACTCACCGCGGCGATCCTCGGGCACGACGGATCGGAGGTGGCCCTGATCGGGAACATCGGGGTCCCGGTCACCGAGATGTACGGCCGGGCCCTGGCCGACGCCTACGTCGTCGAGGTCTCCTCGTACCAGGCGGCCGACGTCACCGTCACCCCCGGGGTGTGCGTGCTCACCAGTCTGGCTGCCGATCATCTCGACTGGCACGGCGGCGAGGAGCCGTACTACCGCGACAAGCTGCGGTTGATCGAGGCCGGTCCTCCGGGGGAGCTGGCGGTGAGTGCGGCGAGCCCCGAGGGGATGCGCCGCACCGAAGGACACCCCCACCGCACGCTCTACGGCCCCGCCGGCCGGGTGCGGCTGACTCCCTCCGGCATGGTGGAGCTCGACGGCGAGCCGTTGGTCGAAGCCCGGCTGCTGCACACGCCGGGCCTCCACAATGTGTGGAACCTGTGCGGCGCCATCACGGCCGCGTTGCTGCTCGGCGGGCATGCCCCGTCCACGCTGGCCGTGGAGTCGGCCGTGGACGGGTTCGCCGGGTTGCCCTCACGCTGTCGTACCGTCGGCAAGCGCCACGGGCTCACCTTCGTCGACGACGCACTGGCATCGAATCCGTTCGCTGCGGCCGCCTCGGTCACCGCCTACCCCGGCCGTGAGCTGACAGTGATCCTGGGCGGCGCCGACCGGGGCGTGGACCCTGCCGTGCTGGTGGACGCGCTGGTCGACCGGACGCCGGCCCCCCGGGTGATCGTCCTTCCGCCGGACGCCCAACGGCTGGTCGACGCCATCACCTCGGCCGCGGGTGGGGGCCGACCTCCGGTCACGGTGCAGGCGGCAGAGGACCTGGATGCTGCGGTGCGGGAGGCGATTGCGTCGACTGCGCCCGGCGGCGTGGTGCTCTTCTCGCCCGGCGCACCGACGCCCGAAGGAGGGGGGGGATACGCGGTGCGCAGCCAGCAGTTCATCGAGGCCAGCGGGCTTTCCGGCGCCGGCGGCGAAGGACCCCACGGGGCGTCGGGGACCGAATGACAGTGCAGCGCCCGACGGCGACGGTAGGGACGGAACCAGGAGGATCACCGTGACCCAGATCACCATCATCACCGAAGAGGTGCGCGCGGTCGAAGCCACGCCCGACCGTGGTCGCGGTACGTTCCTCATCGACGTCGACCGCCTCCCCGGTGCCCTCGGCTGGGAGTTGAAGCCGAGCGGCCTGTGCCAGGAGGCCACCTGCGTGCCGGTGGCCGACGTCGGTTCGCTGCGGGTCGGGGAGCAGCTCGACCTGGTGGCGGTGACCGGCGCCCTCGGCCGGCCGGCCGTCGTCGACATGGACGCCGGGCTGCTGGCGGTGGCGCTGCCCGCGGAGCTGCGGCGGCAGGCGCTCGAGGATCTTCGCGCCCCGGGGTTCGAGCTGCCCGGCCTCGACGGGCAGCGGTACCGCCTGGACGAGTGGCTCGGGAGGAAGAAGTTGCTGGTCACCTTTTCGAGCTGGTGCGGCTGCCGCTACGACCTGCCGGGCTGGCAGGCCCTCCACGACGAGTTGCAACCGTTCGGGTTCACCGTGGTCGCGGTGGCCATCGATGACAGCGCGGACGATGTCCGGCCGTTCGTGAAAGGGATCACCATGCCGGTCCTCTACGACCCCAACCATGTGTTGACCGAGCTGTACGCCATCTCCAACGTGCCCACCGTGGTGTGGATCGACGAGGAGGACCGCATCGTCCGGCCCAACGGAGCTGCCTTCGGAACCGACACGTTCTCCGACTTCACCGGGGTCGAGTCGGCGCCCCACCTCGACGAGGTCCGACGGTGGGTGCGGGAGGGGGTGGTCCCGGTCAGCGAGGATGAGGCGCGCCATGCCGTTGGCGACCTGTCGGGTGACGAGGTGCTGGCCCGCCTCCACTTCCGGGTGGCCGCCGAGGCCCGTCGCCGGGGGAACCAGGAGCCCACCCGGCGACACCTGGCGCGGGCGTCGGAGTTGGCGCCGGACGACCTGACCATCTGGCGGGCGGGCATGCCGCTGGTCGGCGAGGACCCGTTCGGTGACGCGTTCTTCGTCAAGTACGAGGAGTGGAGGCAGAGGGGGAGCCCGTTTCATGGCCTCCCGGCGGTCAGGGGACCCGAACCCGCGACCTGATCGGAGAGGGGCGGGGCTAGCGGAGCCGCCAGTCCCGCCTCGAACCGGAGGTGAAGGCGCGCTGGCCCTCGGCGAGCGCCTCCTCGCTGTTGCCGAGGCCGACGAAGGCGTAGCCGAGGGCCAGGGCCTGGCCTCGGCTCAGGTCTCGTCCCGCCCACAGGGCGCGCAGCGAGCCCTGGACGGCCAGCGGCGGAGCCGAGGCGATGGCCTCGGCCGCCCACCGGGCCCTCTCCCGCAGATCGGCGACGTCGGTGGCCAGCTCGGACACCAGTCCGATCTGATGGGCCCGGGCGGCGCTCAACCGCTCCGACGCGCCGAGCAGGGTGAGGCGGGCCAGCTCGCCGAAGGGCATGCGCCCGGACATCTGCAGCGGCTCGAAGGCGGCGGCCATGCCGTAGGTGACGTGGGGGTCGAAGAAGGTGGCGGCCGCGGTGGCGATGAGGAAGTCGACCTCGCCGAGTAGGTAGAACGCGCCGCCGCAGGCCATCCCGTTGACGGCGCCGATGACCGGCTTCCACAGATCGCACGACTTGGGTCCGAGGTCCTCACCCGGGTCGTCGAACATGAAGGGAGTGGTCCCGGCTCCCACGTGGACCGGCTCGCCGTCCTCGCCGGCGGCGGCGTCGGGCTCGGTTCCCCCGAGGGCCTCGTTGCGATCGATGCCGGTGCAGAACGCCTTGTCGCCCGACCCGGTCAGCACCACCACCCGGACGTCGTCGTGGCGCCGGAGCGCGCGCCACAGGGTACGCAGCTCCCGTTGCATGACGGCGTTGAAGGCGTTGTGGACGTCGGGACGGTTCAGCGTCACCCAGGCGACGCCTTCGTGCTCCTCGTACCCCACTGTCTCGAAGGAGGGGATGGTTGCCATGGGTGGCCAGCTCCGTTCTCACTCGACCCTCGCCGGACGGCCGGCCCGGGGCTTGCGCGCTACGGTGCGCAGCGGGCACCCTAGCGCCCACCCGGTGGTCGACGCGGTCCCGACCCAACCGGCGACCAGCCCGACGACAGAGGAGGAGCCCCAGGTGGCAGACGACATCCTGAACACGATCATCGGCAAGCCGACCGGCACCACCGTCGTCACCGTGGAGCGGGGGCAGCTTGCCCTGTTCGCTTCGGCCGTCAAGGACGAGAGCCCGATCTACCGTGACCCGAGGGCCGCCGCCCAGGCGGGGCTGCCGGGGATCCCCGCACCGCCCACCTACCCCTTCGTCATGGGCAACTTCGGCGCCTACCCCGAGTTGCAGCCTGGCGATGCACCCAGCGGCAATCCGATGGCCGAGGTCATCGGGCCGCTGATGGCCAAAGGCGGACTGATCCTCCACGGCGAGCAGGAGTTCACCTATCACCGCCCGGTGTTCGTCGGTGACGTGCTGGTGGGGGAGGGCAAGGTGGTGGACGCCTACCGGAAGGAGTCCAAGGGCAGGACGATGACGTTCGTAGTGGTCGAGACGGCGTGGAGCGAGCGGTCCACCGGTGAGCCGGTGTGCACCTCGCGCATGAACATCATCCACCGCATCTGATGGCAGCGGACAACGCAGCGTCGCCGTCGGACGATGTCCTCCGCCGGATCGAGGGCGGTATCGCCTGGATCACCCTCAACCGCCCGGAGGCCGGAAACGCCCTCACGGCCGACATGCGGGAGCAGCTCGTCGCCTGGCTCGAGGAGTCGTCCGCGGACCTCGCCGTGCGGGTGGTGGTCCTGACCGGGGCGGGGGAGAAGGGATTCTGCACGGGTGCCGACCTCCGCTCACAGGCAGCCGCCCCGTCCCGCCCCGAGGGCGCGCCCGACCGCGCCGTCGGCGATGCCGCCCGGCTGATCCGCACGGGGTGGCAGCGGTTGGTGGGCGCTGTGCTCGACTGCGAGAAGCCGGTGATCGCCGCGGTCAACGCCACGGCGGCGGGTGGCGGCATGCATCTGGCCCTGGCCTGCGACCTGGTGTTGGCCGCCGAGGAGGCCAGGTTCATCGAGGTCTTCGTCCGGCGGGGGATCGCCCCGGACGCCGGCGGGGCCTATCTCCTGGCCAGGCTCATCGGGCCCCAGCGGGCCAAGGAGCTGTTCTTCTTCGGCGACGACCTGCCGGCGGTGGACGCCGAGCGCCTCGGCCTGGTCAATCGGGTCGTTCCCCGTCGCCAGTTGCTGGACATGGCCGGCGAGTGGGCGGCGCGGCTGGCCAGCGGCCCGACCAGGGCCCTCGGTGCCGCCAAGTACCTGACCAATCGGGCACTCGAGTCCGACCGGGCAACTGCCCTCTGGGACGAGGCGGTGGCCCAGGAACTGGTGACCGGGACCGAGGACTGCAGCGAAGGGCTGGCCGCGTTCGCCGAGCGCCGGCCCCCGGTGTTCCGGGGCTGGTAGGCGGGCGCGCCCCGCTAGAACCGGTTCTGATTCCAGCCGCCCGGGATGCTAGAAACTCTGCCGTGACTCCGACTCTGCTCCATCGCTTCGGAGCCTGACCGGTGCCCATCGGGATCCGCGACGAGCACGAGGACCTCCGTGTCTCGTTCCGGCGCTGGGTCGAGTCACGCTGCCCGCCTGCGGTGACCCGGGCCGCCCTCGATGCCGAGGCAGACGTGCTCCCTCCCTTCTGGGACGACCTTGCCGCCCAGGGCACGCTCGGGATCCATCTGTCCGAGGAGTTCGGTGGCCAGGGGGCCGGCATGGTGGAGCTTGCCGTGATCGCCGAGGAGCTGGGTAGGGCTGCCGCTCCCGGCCCGTGGGCCTCCACCGCGGTGGTGGGCGCCGTGGTAGCCGACTGCGGGAGTCCCTCGCAGGCCAAGGAGCTCCTGGGAGGGCTGGCCGACGGCTCCACCCCTGCTTCGGTGGTCGTGCCTGTCGGCGGGCACGACGGTTCCGCGGTCACGTGGCCGGGTCTGACCGGCCACCCCGGCCGGGACGGTGCGGTGACGGTGGACGGAACGCTGCGGCCCGTCCCCAACGGGTCGGTGGTCTCGCTGGTGTTGGCCCCGGTCACCGTGGGCGACACGGTGCAGTGGATACTGCTCGAACGGGGTGACGCTGCCGCGGTCGAGCCCCTGGCCAGCTTCGATCCCTCCCGGCCGTCGGCGACCTGGATTCTGCAGGGCGCACGGGTGCCACCCGAGCGGGTCCTGGCCGGCGCAACGACCGGGCGGATCCGCGACCTGGCACTGGTGGTCGCATCGGCCGAGGCCGTAGGCGGTGCCCGCTGGTGCCTCGACACGGCAACCGAGCATGCGCGCACCCGACACCAGTTCGGGAGGCCGATCGGCCAGTTCCAAGCGGTGAAGCACCGGCTGGCCGACATGCTCCTCGCCGTCGAGCAGGGGGTGGCCTCGACCTGGGACGCGTCCACGGAGATCGATCAGGGACACACCCCGCCCGACGGCGACGCCGAGGCAGGGGACCTTGGCCGCCTCGCCGTCCAGCTCGCCGCCGACCTGGCCCTGGACGGCTATGTCGAGGCCGCCAAGGGGGCCATCCAGGTCCTGGGGGGCATGGGCTTCACCTGGGAGCACGACGTCCACATCCACCTCCGGCGGGCGACGACCCTTCGACAGCTCCACGGTGGGACCGCCCCCCTGCGAGCGGGGTCGGCGCGCCTTGCGCTCGAGGGATGGCGCCGTCGGCTCACCATCGAGTTGCCCCCGGAGGCCGAACAGCTCCGTGACCGGCTCACCCCGATTGCTGCGGCCATCGCCGCCCTCGAGGACCAGGGGGAGCAGCGGCGTGCGCTGGTCGACGCAGGCCTGCTGACCCCGCACTGGCCGTCCCCGTGGGGTCGTGACGCCGGAGCGGTGGAGCAGCTGGTGATCGACGGGATCTGCGCCGAGGTGGGTCTCCACCGGCCCAATCTGGCCGTGGCCGCCTGGGCTCTTCCGACCATCATCGCCCATGGCACCCCCGAGCAGACGGAACGTTGGGTGGCCCCGACCCTCCGCGGCGAGCTGCTCTGGTGCCAGCTGTTCAGCGAGCCGGGTGCCGGTTCCGACCTGGCTGCCCTGAGCACGCGGGCATCCCGTGTCGAAGGTGGCTGGTCACTCGTGGGGCAGAAGGTGTGGACCTCGGTGGCGGCCCGGGCCGACATGGGCATCTGCCTGGCCCGCACCAACCCGGACGCCCCGAAGCACCGGGGCATCACTTACTTCCTGGTGGACATGAAGTCGCCGGGAATCGAGGTGAGGCCGTTGCGGGAGATCACCGGCGAGGCACTGTTCAACGAGGTGTTCTTCGACGGGTGCTTCGTGCCCGACGAGTGCGTGGTCGGCGAGATCGACGGGGGTTGGAGGCTCGCCCGGACCACGCTGGCCAACGAGCGGGTGTCGCTCTCCTCGGACTCGGCATTCGGCGGCGCCCTCGAGGGCGTGCTGGCGCGGGTTGCCGCCGATCCCGGACTCCAGGACCCGGTCACCCTCGATCGGTTGGGTCATCTCCTGGCCGAAGCGCAGTCCCTGGCCCAGCTGGGCGTGCGGGCCACCCTCCGATCCGTCGGCGGCCTCCAGCCCGGGTCCGAGTCGAGTGTGCGCAAGTTGCTCGGTGCCGAGTTCGAGCAGCGCGTCCACGAGTTCGGACTCGACCTGTGCGGCCCCGACGGTGCGGTGGTGGACGGGGACGCCGCCGTCTCGGCCCACGGAGTCCTGCAGAGCAAATGTCTCACCATCGCCGGCGGGACCAGCGAGGTCCAGCGCAACGTCATCGGTGAGCGCCTGCTCGGCCTGCCACGTGATCCCGACCCGAGCCGGTGAGTGTGGCAGTGTTGCGGTCGGCGGAAGCGGCAGACGAGAAGGGAGGCCCGATCGATGGGTGACCAGGTGCTGTACTTCGAGGACGTGGCCGAAGGGGACCAGGCCCCCGAACTGGCCCACGTGCTGACCCGGACCGATCTGGTGGCCTACGCCGGGGCGTCGGGCGACTTCAACCCCATGCACCACGACGAGGTGAAGGCCACCGCGGCCGGCCAGCCCAGCGTGTTCGGGCACGGGATGTTCTCCATGGGCCTCCTCGGAACGGCCATCACCAACTACGTGGGAGTGGGCAACGTACGGAGGTTCCAGGTGCGGTTCGCCAGGCAGACCTGGCCCGACGAGGAGTTGCGCACGAGGATCGTGGTCACCCGGACACGGACCGAGGGCGACGACCACCTGGTCGATCTCGACGTCCGGCTCCACAACGTCGACGGCGAGGAGAAGGTGGTCGGGGAGGCCACCGCCGTCGTGCCCAGCAGCCTCTGAGCATCGTCTCCGGACGGCGCCCCGGTCCGTCGCACGGACCCTTCGACGGCCCGGGATCCCTGGGGAGGGCCAGGGCGCGACGGTGACGGTCGACCGGCATCGGGAGCCCAGGCGGTAGGTTCGTACCGCGGCCGGCAGCCGGCTGCCGTGCGGCGATGCGAACAGGCCAGAGGAGAAGAGTGGACCGACGGTGGTGGCGCGCAATCCGGGTACCGGTGGTCCTCGGGGCGGTGGCCGCGTCGGTGTTGGCCGGCTGCGCCAACGTGACCACCACCACCGTCTCCCATGCCGGTGACACCGACGGGGTGACCCCCACTTCCATCAAGGTGGGGGCGCTGGCCTCGCTCAGCGGCTTCGCCAGCTCCGACTTCGCACCGGTGGTGACCGGAGCGAAGGCCTACTTCGACCGGCTCAACGCGACCGGTGGCGTGGACGGGCGCAAGATCATCTACTCGCCCATCCTCGACGACGGGACCTCGCCGTCGGGCGACACGTCGGCAGCCCAGCTGTTGGTCCAGGACAAGGTGTTCGCCGTGGTCGGGGTGGCCACCCCCTTCTTCACGGGGTCCTCCATCCTGCGGGCCCAGTCGGTGCCCACCTTCGGACTGCAGGAGAACACCAACGCCCAGTGGGCAGGGCCGACCATGTTCGGTGCGAACGGCTCCTACGTCGAATCGTCGGCCCCGCAGCCCCAGGTGGCCTTCGTGTTCCAGCGCACCCGCTCCCATCGGGCCGCGGTGCTTGCCTACAACGTGGCCCAGTCCTCGGAGGGGTGCGTGAGTGTCATCCAGGCACTTGCCCGGTTCCACGTCGACACGCCGGTGGTGGACCTGTCCATCCCCTACGGCGCCGCGTCGCTCGACGCCGATGTCACCCGCATGCAGCAGAACGGGATCGACTTCGTGGCCACCTGCATGGACGCCACCGGGGACATCAAGCTGTCCCAGACGCTCCAGCAGCACGGCATGGGCTCGACGGTCCAGTACTGGCTCGACGGGTATGACCAGCAGACCCTCCAGAACAACCCGGCGGCCATGGACGGCGTCTACTTCCTGCTGCAGCAGACACCCTTCGAGATGACCGCCCTCCAACCCGGCGCCTACCCGGGGATCGACCAGTTCAACGCCGCCCTCAAGAAGTACGCACCCCCGGGGACCGAGCCGAGCACGGGCGCACTGGCCGGCTGGCTCAGCGCTGACCTGTTCGCCCAGGGCCTGCGGGCCGTCGGCCCCGACCTCACCCGCAGCGCCCTGGTGGCCGACATCAACAAGTTCACGGACTACACGGCGGACGGGGCCATCCCGCCGGTGGACTGGACGGTCGCCCATACGGCGATCACCTCCCTCGACTGCTCCTCCTTCGTGCGGGCCCGCGGGGACGTCTTCGTGCCGGTGTTCGACACCCACTCCAGTGTCTACGTGTGCTTCCACCAGTTCGCACCGTCGAGTACCACGGTGACCACGCTGCCGATCCAGCCGGGGGTGCCGAGCCGGTGACCCAGTTCTTCAACTACGCAGTGCCGGGGATCCCCTTCGGGTGCGTCTTCGCCCTGATGGCGGTAGGCCTGGTGCTGACCTACAAGGCGTCGGGCGTCTTCAACCTGGCCTTCGGGGCCCAGGCCTTCGTCTCGGCTCTGGCCTTCGTCTCCCTGATCGAGGACGGTTGGCCACGATGGGCGGCAGGGGTCCTGGCGGTCTTCGTCCTGGGACCAGTGGTGGGCGTGCTCCTCGACCGTCTCCTCTTCCGCCGGATTCGCACGGCCTCGCCCCTGGTGAAGCTGGTGCCTTCCCTCGGGCTGCTGGTGGCGCTGCCCCAACTGGCGCTGATCATCGCCGGCTCCACGCCGGACATCCCGCCGCCGGCGCTGTTCGTCAACGCCCAACACGTCTACCTCCACCTCGGCTCGGTGCCGCTCAGCGGGCTCGAACTGTCCATCACGGGATGCACCGTGCTCGTCGTCGCCGTCCTGGTCGCCCTGTTCCGCTTCACGCCGGCCGGACTCGAGATGCGGGCGGTGGTGGAGAGCCCGAGGATGACCGAGCTGGCCGGGGTCAACGCCGGGCGGATCAGCGCCTTTGCCTGGATACTGTCGAGCGTGATGGCCGCCCTGGCCGGGGTCCTGTTGGCGCCGCTCTACTCGCAGCTGGACCCCCAGAACTTCACCGTCCTGCTGGTGTGGGGCATCGCCGGCGCGGTGATCGGCCGGTTCTCCAGCCTCCCCCTCGCCCTGCTCGGGGGCCTCTTCCTCGGTGTGGCACAGCAGATCGTGGCCGGCTACCTGCCCGCCGGAATCATCGCGACCGGGTTGCGGCCGTCGCTGCCCTTCGTGGTCCTGCTGATCTTCCTGCCGTTCACCCGGCAGCGGCAGTTCGACGACCCACTGGCGGGTTGCGATCCACCGTCTGCCACCGTCGAGACCGAGACGCTCGGGTACCGGTCGGCCACCACGCTGGCCGGGGCGGGCGACGACGACGTCCATGCGGTCGGCCTCTGGCACCGCCGACTGGGCCTCGAGGGTCCCGATGTATGGTGGTACCGCTTCGTCCGGCGGCCCACCTCCACGCTGGCGTGGGTGCTGGCGGGCCTGGCCGTGGTGTCCGGACTGACCTGGGTGCCGGCGGACTGGCTGTTGACGATGACCCAGGGCATCGCCTTCGGCGTGATCTTCCTCTCCCTCACCGTCTTGACCGGGATGAGCGGGCAGATCTCCCTCTGCCAGGCCACCTTCGCCGGCCTGGGCGGGTTCGCGGCCGGCCAGCTGGCGGATCACTTCGGGCTCCCGGTGGTCATCGGCATGGTCGCCGGCGGCCTTCTGGCGGCAGGCCTGGGTGTGATCGTTGCGGTGCCGACCCTCCGGCTCGCCGGACTGCCGCTGGCCCTGGCCACCCTGGCGTTCGCCCTCCTGGCCGACAACATCCTCTTCCCCAACTCCTGGGTGGGGAACGGTGCGAGCGGCGTCATCGTGCCGCGGCCGTCGGCCGGACCGGTGAACCTTTCCGCCCCCAAACCGTTCTTCGTCCTCTCGCTGGCCATCCTCTCGGTCACCGCCGGCATCGTGAAACTGGTGGGTGACGGCACCATGGGACGGTTCCTGGCCGCCATGCGGGGGAGCGAGCTGGCGGCCAGCTCGGTCGGCATCGACGTCTACCGGCTACGGGTAGTGGTCTTCGCCATCTCGGCCGGGCTGGCCGGCGTCGGGGGCGCCCTGTTCGGGTCCCTCGAGGGATCCCTCTCGCCCACCGACTTCAACTACCAGATCTCCACGGTGCTGCTGGTGGTGGTGGCCATCGTCGGGATCGGGTCGATCTCGGGGGCCGTGGTGGCCGGGCTGGTGTACACCACCCTCCAGGTGGCCGTCACCACCCTGCCCAGCCGGTACGCGGGCCTGGTGGCGGTCCTCTTCGGCCTGGCCACGCTCAGCTATACCCGCCATCCGGAAGGGTTCCTCGACTACCTGGGGAGCAGGACGCTGGCCTTCATCGCACGCAACCGGGCCATGTCCCGTCTCATGGGGCGCAGCGGAACGGGCAGCCGCGGCCAGCCGCCGCGGAACGAAGGTGCCGGGAATCCCGACGGTGACGTCCTGGTGCCGACTCCCGCACCCCGCGGTGCAACGTGATGCCGTCCCCCCTGCCGTCGTCGCCCTCCCTGCTGGTGGCCACCGGCATCTCGAAGCAGTTCGGGGGCATTCAGGCGCTGTCGGAGCTCTCCTTCGAGGTGGGACGAGGTGAAGCGGTCGGCATCGTCGGCCCCAACGGCGCCGGCAAGACCACCCTGTTCAACTGCTTGCTGGGGCTGGAGAAGCCCGACACCGGAAGTGTCGTCTTCGACGGCGTGCGGATCGACCGGCTCCCGGTGTGGAAGAGGAGCAGGCTCGGAATCGGCCGGACCTATCAGCGCATGGAGCTCTTCCGGGGCATGACGGTCGCCGATCACCTGCTTGTGTCCGAACAGGCGTCATCAGGGACGTTCCGGTTCTGGCGCGACTTCCTCAACCGGGGTGGGCCCACCCCGGTTGAGCTGCACCATGTCCAAGAGGTGCTGGACCTGCTGGGTCTCGAGGCCATGGCCGATCGACCGGTGGACGGCCTCGATCTGGGCCATGCCCGATTGGTGGAGTTGGGTCGCGCCATGATGGGCGCCCCGAAGCTGCTCATGCTGGACGAGCCGTCCTCGGGGCTCGACACCGAGGAGACGGCCCGTCTGTCGACGGTCCTGGCCTCCATCAGGAGCGCCCGCACCACGGCGGTGGTGCTCGTGGAGCACGACCTGCAACTGGTCGAGTCGGCGGTCGACCGGCTGTGCGTCCTCAACTTCGGCCGCATGCTGGCTTCGGGGCGCGTCGACGAGGTCCTGGCCGACACCGAGGTCCGCCGCGCCTACCTGGGGGCCAGTGGGTGAGCGGACCCCCCCTGCTCGAGCTCGAAGGCGTGAGCGCCTCATACGGCCCCTACCGCGCCCTGTTCGACGTCTCGCTGTCGGTGGGTGCCGGCTCCGCCCTGGCCCTGGTCGGAGTCAACGGCGCCGGGAAGTCGACCGTGGCCAGAGTGGTGTCGGGATTGGTGCCGGTGACCTCGGGCCGGATCCGCTTCGACGGGGTGGACATCACCAGGCGCCCTGCCTACGAGATCGCCAGGATGGGCCTGACCCATGTCACCGAGGGACGGTCGGTGTTCTCCTCCCTGACCGTCGAGGAGAACCTCACCCTCTCGTTCCGGCAGGCCCTCGGGCGGCGCGAGGTGCCCGCCGCCCTCGAGCGGGCCTACGCCGCGTTCCCCAAACTGGGGCAACGGCGGGCCCAGTCGGCCGGCACCCTGTCGGGGGGCGAGCAGAGGATGCTGGCTCTGGCCCGGGTGCTGGTCGTGCGCCAGAAGCTGCTGGTCGTCGACGAGCTCTCGTTCGGCCTGGCGCCGGTGATGGTCGACGAGGTCTATGCGGCCCTCGGGGAGGTGCTGTCGGCCGGGACGTCGCTCCTCATCATCGAGCAGCACGTCGACCGGGCACTCCACTTCGCCGATGCCGTGGTGGTCCTGAGCAAGGGGAGAGTGGTCTACGACGGCACGGTCGAAGGAGCGGAGTCGCGGCTGAGCGAGCTGGTACTCGGCCGGTTGGAGCAGTGACCGGACGGTCGGCCGGGGCGGTACCTAGGACAGGTTGAAGGGCGGCACCTGCGACGAGGCGCTCTTGAACAGCTCGCCCTTTGCCGCGGCCAGCTCCTCGGGAGTCCACATCGAGTCGCGGTGCAGCTCGCCGACCGGGTGGAATCCGCCCATGGCCCAGATGTCGCCGCCGTAGACGATGAAGTTCTGACCGGAGATGTCGGCAGCCTCGTCCGTGGCCAGAAAGGTCACCAACTGCGCGACGTTGCGGGGATCGAACTTGTCGAAGCCGTTGTCGGCCTTGGCCATCTCCCCGAACAGGCTTTCGGTCATGCGGGTTCGGGCCCGGGGCGAGATGGAGTTGACGGTGATCCCGTAGCGCCCGAGCTCGCGGGCCAGCACCCAGGTCAGCGAGGCGATGCCCGCCTTGGCCGACGAGTAGTTGGCCTGGCCTGCGTTGCCGAAGAGGCCCGCTTCCGACGAGGTGTTGATGATCCGGCCGGTGACCTCCTCGCCCGCCTTGGCCCTGCCCCTCCAGTAGACCGCGGCGTGATGGGAAGGGGCGAAGTGGCCCTTCAAGTGGACTCGGATGACGTCGTCCCAGTCCGACTCCTCCATGTTGAAGCACATCTTGTCTCGCAGGATGCCGGCGTTGTTGACCAGGATGTCGAGTTGGCCGAAGGTGTCGATCGCCTGGTCGACGAGGGCCTTGGCCCCGTCCCACGAGCTCACGTCGGAGGAGTTGACCGCACCGTCGGTGCCTCCAGCCCTGATCAGCTCGACCACCTCCTCGGCCGGGTGCTTGTCACCGCCTTCTCCCTGGAGCGAGGCGCCCACGTCGTTGACGATCACCTTGGCTCCCTGCGAGGCCAGCAGAAGGGCCTCCTCGCGTCCGATCCCCCGTCCTGCGCCGGTGACGATCGCCACCTTGCCGTCGAGCATTCCCATGGTGTCCTCCTGTGTTCGGTTCCGCGGCCACCGCGCACGTTGACGCAGCGACGGAACCGGGGAAGCATGGCCGATACCCACCCGTTCCGGCAAGACAGGATGCGCGATGACGACTGACACCCACGCCGCACCACCGACCGGCGGTCGCCGCGTGGCGCTGGTGACGGGAGGGGGCCGGGGGATCGGCCGGGCCATCGCTCTGGGGCTCGCAGCGGACGGGTGCGACATCGCCGTCAACTACCGGCGGGACGCGGAAGCGGCCGGAGGGACGGTTGCCGCCATCGAATCACTGGGCCGGAGGGCCGTTCCCTACCGGGCATCGGTGGACGAGCCCGATGCCGCACTGGGTCTGGCCGCCGACGTGCTCGGCGACTTCGGCGCTGTCGACATCCTGATCTGCAATGCCGGCGTCGCCAGCCGCGGCCGCTCCGTTGTGGAGACCGACCTGACCGAGGTGGACCGGCTCATGCGCACCCACGTCCACAGTGCCTTTCTCCTCTGCAAGTCGCTGCTCCCGTCCATGCGCGAGCGGCCCCGCGGCGACGTCGTGTTCATCTCGTCGGTGGCCGCCCGGTTGCCGGGCGCCAACGGGTCGCCGTACAACATGGCCAAGGCGGCCCTGGAGGCACTGGCCATGACCGTGGCCAAGGAGGAACGGACCTCGGGGACCCACGCCAACGTGGTGGCGCCCGGTCTGGTGGTCACCGAGATGGGCAGGCGCCTGGTCAAGGGTGCCATGGGGGTAGACGACATCGGCTCCCTCGATGCCGGGTCGCCCTTCGGGCGGGTGTGCCGTCCCGAGGACGTCGCCGACGTGGTGCGGTTCCTGGTCTCGCCGGCGGCGGAGTACGTCACCGGACAGGTGGTCACCGTCGACGGCGGCGGCTGAACCGGCCGGGGGGCGTTCAATTGCCGATGGTAGGTTCTCGGCGTTCGGTCGAACGCAAATGGAGACGGTGTGAGCGGACAGGTTCAGTCAGCGGGCAAGGCGCACGGCGCCCAAATGGTCGGAGCCGCGGTCGGCAAGGTCACGCCGCAACTGCAGAGGATCGAGCGCAAGGTTCGCCGAGAAGCGACCCGCCTGGCCGGGCTCTCGTTCACCCAGCTGCCCCCACGGGAGGCGGTCCGCATGGCGTACAACGTCCTGCTCCGCCGCGAGCCCGACGAGCCGGCCTGGAGCGACCAGGCCGGCGCCATGGCCGCGGGGCTGCTCTCCCACGGCGACGTGGTCGACCGCATCCGCTGCTCGAGCGAGTACCGGACGCAGGTACCGGTGGGCGAGGCCGGGTTCCATAGTTCGCTCCACACCAGCCGGTGCGAGTTCATCATCGGACTGCCGCCGGCACGGCGGATCGTGGACCTCGGGGGCGGGCACACCACCGACTCGCGCGGCGCCCTGGTGGTGCTCGGCTACCCGTACGACTTCGACGAGCTGGTGGTGGTCGATCTGCCACCGGACGACCGCCACCCGCTCTACCACTCGGAGCGGTTCGGGGCCGGGGACACCGAGCGGGGCAAGGTCCGCTACGAGTACCGGTCGATGGCCGACCTGTCGTTCGCCGACGATGCCTCCGTCGACCTCGTCTACAGCGGTCAGTCCATCGAGCACGTCACCGAGGCCGACGGGGACACCGTCCTCGAAGAGGCATTCCGCATCCTCCGGCCGGGTGGGTACATGGCCATCGACACGCCCAACGCCCGGGTCTGCCGGCTGCAGCAGGCGGGGTTCATCGACCCGGACCACGAGGTGGAGTACACGCTCGACGAGCTGCGTGACAAGGTGACCAGGGCCGGCTTCGACGTGCTCACCGAGCGGGGCCTCAATTGGGGCGGCCCGGCGGTGGCCGCCGGCGAGTTCGACCCTGTCGCCCTGGCCGGCAACTACGGCGTGCACTACGACGCCGAGGCGTGCTACCTGCTGGCCCTGCTGATCCAGAAGCCGGCGGGCCGGTAACCCCGCGCCCATCGGAGGTGCTCAGCCGTCGGCGGGTTCGAGCACGAAGACCGGGATCTCCCGCTCCGTCTTGCGCTGGTAATCGGCGTAGTCGGGGTAGGCGGCCACGGCCCGTCCCCACCAGACCGACTTCTCCTCCCCGGTGACCTGGCGGGCGACCAAGTCGGTCTTGGCCGCGCCGTCCCGGAGCTCGACGTGGGGGTCGGCGACCAGGTTGAAGTACCACCGGGGGTGGGTGGGGGCACCGCCCTGGGATGCGACGACGGCATAGCGGCCGTCGTGCTCCACCCGCATGAGGGGCGTCTTGCGGATCTTGCCCGACGTCGCACCCCGGCTGGTCAGGATGACCACCGGCATCCCCCGCAGCGTGGTGCCCTCGTCCCCGTCGGAGCGTTCGTAGAGATCGACCTGGTTGCGGACCCAGTCGGTCGTGCTCGGCTCGTACTCACCTTCGATCGGCATGTGCTCCAGCTAACACCGGTCGGCCGACGGGCGCCACCATCGAGCGGACCGCTCCGATGCCCGCGACATCACACTGGTGCGGGCGAGAGGACTCGAACCTCCACCCCCGAAGGGACCGGGACCTAAACCCGGCGCGTCTGCCAATTCCGCCACACCCGCGTCGGGCCACACTATCGACGGCCCGCGATGCCCGGTCACCGCCGCGCCCCACCTCCGGACCGAGGGGAGGGCCCGCAACGGCCGGCATGCCACGGGGCGGCGGCGGGCCCCTGGCTATAGTCGGCGTGTGCCACCCGCACCGCCCTCCACGCCCTCGGTGGCTCCCATCGAGCCGGACCCGCCCGTCGACCCCGTCGACCCGGCCGACACGGGTCCGGCCGCCCGGGCGCGGTACCTCGACGAGGTGATGGCCGAGATCGACGCCGAGGTCAGGCGGAGGCGCGCCTCGGGAGATCTCCCCGCCGGCCTCGAGCGGGAGCTCGACGAGCTCTTCCTCGAGTTCTCCCCGGTGGGACTGCACGGCCGGGCACGGCTCCGCGAGACGCTGGCCCTGGTGGACGGATCCGCCTATGTCGACACCGCCGTCCCGGTCGCATCCCAGAAGGCCGTGGGTAGCTACGTCAAGCGCCTGATCCGCAAGGCCATCGGGTGGTACGTCGGCTTCATCGTCCACCAGATCGTGAAGTTCGCCTGGTCGGTGTCCCGCATGTTCCACGTCGTCGTCGACCATGTGGAGGGCCTCGAGGCCGCCGTCGAGTCCCAGCGGACCCCTGAGTTGCCGGCCAGCGCTGTGCCGGTGGCCGACCCCGGCTCGAGCTGGTGGTCCGGAGCCGCCGTCGACGCCCTGGCCGGGGTCGGCGGCCGGGTGCTCCACGCCGAGTGCGGAAACGGGGCCCTGCTGGACGTACTGATCGCCGGAGGAGTGGACGCCTACGGTGTGGACCCAACCGAGTCGGTGATCGAGCCGGCCATCGACCGGGGACTGGACGTTCGAGCCGAATCGGTGCTCGGGCACCTCGAGGTGGTGGCCGACGAGGCGCTGTCCGGTATCGTGCTGAGCGGATCGATCCAGTGGCTCCACCCGAACGAGCGCGACCGGCTGGAGGGTCTGGTGACGTCCCGGCTGGCCATCGACGGCGTGCTGATCCTCCACTCGGCGACACCGGAGTCGTGGACGGCCGGCTCCTCCCACCTGGTCAGCGACCTGGCCCCGGGGCGCCCGTTGCACGCCGGGACCTGGAGCCACCTCTTGGCGCAGCGGGGCTTCCGCCCCACCGCGCTCCTCTACGGGGGCGAGGACCGGCGGCTGGTTCAGGTGGCCCCGTCGAACGCCGACGCCGACGCGATCAACGCCGCCATCGACGTCGTCAACACGCTCCTGTTGGGACCGGGCGAGTACCTTCTGGTCGCCGTTCGAGAGCGGTGACCGGCGTCCACCAGTTCGTTCCGGCGCTGCTGCCCAGGGACGCGACGGGTGATCACACACTGGCGCTGCGCGAGACCTTCAGGAGCGCGGGATGGGAGTCGGAGATCTACGTCGAGGCGGCCCATGACGAGTTGATGGACAAGGCGACCTACTTCGAGCGCTATCCGGAACGCGCCGAGCCGGGCGACATCCTGCTCTACCAGCTGGGCACCGCGTCGCCGGTGGCGGACTTCCTCCTGTCGAGACCCGAGCCCCTGGTGCTCGACTACCACAACGTCACGCCCGCCTCGTTCTACGAGGGATGGGAGGACCACACCAGCGAGAAGGTGGCCCTGGCCCGGAGCCAGGTGGCCGCACTGGCGCCCCTGGCCGTCCTGGGCATCGCCGACTCGGCGTTCAACGCGGCCGAGCTCCGGCGCCTGGGATGCCGGACGACGGCGGTCGTGCCCATCCTGATCGGGAGGGACGGGTGGGTCGACCGGGTCGACGAGCGCGAGCTCTCGCGTCTGTCCGCTGACCACGGGACGGCGACGGTGCTCTTGTTCGTGGGCCGGATCTCGCCCAACAAGGCCCAACACCACCTGGTGGAGGCACTCTGGCTCTACCGCCGCTGGTACGACCCGGCAGCCCGCCTCCACCTGGTGGGGCCGGCGGTCACCGCCTCCTATGTGGACGCCGTCTTCGCGTTCGCCGCCGAACTCGGACTCGAGGGGGCCGTGCGACACGGCGAGCACCTCACGCCGGCGCAGCTGGCTGCGTGGTACGCCGATGCCGACGTCTTCGTTTGCGTCTCCGAGCACGAGGGATTCTGCATCCCGCTGCTCGAGGCCATGGAGTCCGACCTGCCGGTGGTCGCCTACTCGGCGGGCGCCGTCCCCGAGACGCTGGGTGACGCGGGGATCCTCCTCGACGACAAGCGCCCCAGCCTGGTGGCGTCCGCGGTCGACCGTGTGCACCACGACCCGGTATTGGCCGACCGGCTGGTCGCAGCAGGTCGGGGGCGGCTTGAGCAGTTCGGCGCGGCGGCCACCCGTGCCCGGTTCGTCGAGGTGCTGGGCGCCCTCGCTGCCGGCCGGGGGGTCGGCGGATGAAACTGGTCTTCGTGACGCCCCGGTACGGGACAGAGGTCATCGGTGGAGCGGAGACGGCCGCCCGCATGGTTGCGGAGCGCCTCTGCCTCCGCCCCGACTGGGAGGTCGAGGTCCTGACCAGCTGTGCCCTCGATCATCTGACCTGGGAGAACACCGAGCCGGCGGGCACGTCGGTGTTCAACGGGGTCACGGTCCACCGCTTCCCGACGGCAAGCAGGCGCCTCCTCGACTACTTCGAGCTCGACGCCAAGCTCCGGGTGGCGCCGACGGCCGCCACGCTGGCCGAGTCCCGTCGTTGGGTGGCGCTGAACGGCCCGATGTGCCCGGGGCTGGTCGACGCGGTGGCGGCCACGGATGCGGACGCCCTGGCCTGCTATCCCTACCTGTTCGCCACCACCGTCGACAGCATCGCCGTCTCCGAGGTGCCCACGGTCCTCCACCCCGCGGCCCACGACGAGCCGGCCATCTACCTGCCGGCGTTCCGGCGCAGCTTCCGGGACGTCGACGGGTTCGTGTACCACACCCAGGCGGAGCGCGACCTGATGGAGCACGTCTTCACCATCGGGGCCCGACCGCAGATCGTCCTGGGCCTGGGGGTCAACGACCCGGCCGGGGCCGGACGGAGGGGCGGCGACATCCTGGGCCTCGGGGAGCGTCCCTACCTCTGCTACCTCGGTCGGGTCGACGAGCACAAGGGGTGCGGAATGCTCGCCGAGTACTTCGAGCGGTACAAGGAGCGCCACCCCGGTGGTCTCGCCCTGGCTTTCGTGGGCCCGGTCTCCGACAAGGTCCCCCGGCATCCGGACATCGTCGTGACCGGCACGGTGTCCGAGGCGGACAAGTGGGACATCCTGGCCGGAGCGCAGGTGATGGTCACCCCGTCGGCGTACGAGTCGTTCTCGTTGGTGCTGTTGGAGGCGTGGACGCTCGGCGTCCCGGTGCTGGTCAACGCGGCGTGTGCCGCCACCATGGAGCACTGTCGTCGATCGGGCGGGGGGGTGTGGTTCGACTCGTACCGGACCTTCGAGGTGGCCGTGGACCGGCTGGCAGCGGATGCGGGGCTCCGGACCGTACTGGGCGATGCCGGCAACCGCTACACCTCCCGGTACTACCGCTGGCCGTCGATCATCGGCCGCTACGCCGATTTCCTCGAAGGCGTCATCGACCGGGGCCACCGCAGCGCCATCAGGTCGGCCAGGCTCGAGATACCGGTAGGCGGGACCGAGTATGTCCGGAAAGGATGAGCGGGTGACAGACGACGAGCAACCGGGGCCGGACGAGGAGGAGCTGCTGGCGGCGTTCGACCGGTTGCGGCCCCAGGGAAGCCTGCGGTGGGGCTTCGACGACGCCATGCGCAGGGTGGCCAATACCGACGGTCAGGCTGCAGCGGGCGCGGCCCCGTGGGAGGGCCTCCCCACCGACCTGTGGGAGCGCGGGAGGACGGCCCGCATCGGCCGGCGCTTCGTGGGCGACGTGGCCGGTGTCCTCGCCGGCCTCCTGGCTGCCGATGCCCGGCGGGTGGCGGATGCCGCCGTGGCCGGGGTCAACGCCGCCAACTGGGATGCACTCCGCTATCTGGCGGCCCGGGTCGAGCTGCTGGAGGCCCGGGTCGACCCGGTGGGCCTCGAGGTCGCCGACCTTTCGGTGCCCGCGCCGGACACGGGCGAGTGGGCGGAGGCCGTCGGGACCTGGCTGCACCCTAGCGACTCCGAGTCGACGATCTTCGTCGGGGAACTGGGCGACGGGGCGCTGCTCGACGCCCTCAGGGAAGCCGGCCGACGGGTACGCGGGGTGGACCCCCGGGGGGCGTCGATCTGGGAGGCCTTCGCCCGTGCCGGCCGCGAGGGGCAGCCGGACAGCGCCGATCGGCCTGCCCCGGAGCTGGTGTTCGGCGAGGTGGCCGGGCGACTGGCCACGATGCCCGACGGCAGCACCGGCGGTGTCGTCCTGTCGGGGTGTGTGGACCGCCTCGATCTGGTCGGGAAGGTCGGGCTGGTCCACCAGGCGGTGCGGGTCACCGAGGCGGGCGGTGCCGTCGTGCTCCTGGCCACCGACCAGTCGGCGTGGGACCGGTCACTGCCCCTGCCGGCGCGGGATCTCCTGCCGGGACGCCCCCTCCATCCCGAGACCTGGCTGCTCCTGCTCCGCCGAGCAGGGGCCGCCGATCCGGTGTGGCACCGACCGGTGCAGGGTGCCGTGCATGCGGTGGTGGCCCGGGTGGAACGATGATCGGGGGAGACCGATGAAGGGGATCCACCAGTTCGTCCCGATGCTCCACAGCCACGACGCGGTGGGGGAGCACACCCGGTCACTGCGGGACCTGCTCGTCGCCGCCGGGGTGCCGTCGCACGTCTATTCGGAGATCCCCGATCCGGCCACCGCCGGGGAGACGCGTCCCTACCTCGACTACGAATCGGAGGCCGAGGCGGGTGACGTGCTCGTCTACCAGTTCGCCACGTACTCGGCGATGGCCGAGTGGGTGGCGGCGCGGCCGGAGCCCCTCGTGATCAACTACCACAGCATCACGCCCCCGGAGTACTTCGGCCCGTGGAACAACGCGATCACCCGCCTGCAGGTCGGGGCCAGGGCCGACCTGGACCGACTGGCGCCGAGGGCGGCGCTGGGGATCGCCGTGTCGCGCTTCGACGCCGACGAACTGGGTGCGGCCGGATGCAGTCGGATCTCGGTCATCCCGGTGGTCAATGTGCAGGTGCCTCCGGTCGAGCCGGACGGCGCCACCCTGGACCGCTTGCGCGAGCGATGGTCCGACCCGGGCGGTGCCTGGCTGTCGGTCGGGCGCCTGGCACCGAACAAGGCGCATCAACAGGTGATCGCCGCCCTGTTCGTAGCGCGGGCCACCTCGAACCCCGGTGCGCATCTGGCCCTGGTGGGGTCGCCCTCGGAGCCGGCCTACGCCGCCGCCCTCAGGCGCTACGCCTCGTCCCTCGGCCTGGCCGATGCGGTCGAATTCGTCTCGGGCATCAGCGACGCCGAGCTGGCCGCCCACTACCGGGCCGCAGACGTCCTGGTCATGCTCTCCGAGCACGAGGGGTTCGGGGTGCCCCTGGTAGAGGCGATGGGCCAAGGGCTGCCGATCGTGGCCTTCCGCGCCGGAGCGGTGCCGGAAATCCTCGGCGACGCGGGGATCCTGCTCGACCACAAGGGCCCCCGACGGGTGGCCGAGGCGGTGTGCGGGCTGACGTCGGATTCGGGGGAGCAGGACCGGCTGGTGGAAGCCGGACGGGTGCGGTTGCGAGCCCTCGACCTCGGAGGAGCCGGAAAACTGCTGGTCGAAGCCGTTCAGGGCGTGTCGGCATCCGGTGGCACCGGCCCGTGATCGGGGTCGTTCGCCCGACGGCCCTGCGTCCGCGCTGAGGCCCGAGCAAGTAGGCTCTTGGCTCATGGACGACTCTCGTCATTCAGCCCTGGACGCCCCCGCCACCGCCTTGCGCAGCTCCACAGTGGAGATGAAGTCAGCGCCAGACGTCGGTCCGAGTTCCGACATCTTCCAACGCCTGTTGAAGGAGCGGATCGTGTTCATCGGTTCGGCGATCGATCAGAACACCGCCAACCTGGTCTGCTCCCAGTTGATCCTTCTCGAGGCCGAAAACCAGGAGCGGGACATCTCGGTCTACATCAACTCCCCCGGGGGCTCGGTGACCGACGGCCTGGCCATCTACGACACGATGCAGTACGTCCGTTGCGACGTGCGCACCATCTGCGTCGGCCTTGCCGCCTCCATGGGCCAGTTCCTGCTGTGCGCCGGCACCCCGGGGAAGCGCTTCGCCCTTCCCCACAGCCGGATCCTCATGCATCAGCCCTCGGGCCAGATGCAGGGCCAGGCCTCCGACATCGCCATCCAGGCCGAGCAGATCATCTACCTGAAGCGGATGATGGCCGAGAGGATCGCCTTCCACACCGGTCAGCCGGTCGAGCGGATCGAGGCCGACTCCGATCGTGATCGTTGGTTCACCGCCGAGGAGGCCCGTGACTACGGCTTCATCGACGAGGTCATCCAGAAGGACGCCATGGAGGTCCCGACGGCCGGAGCGGGGACCACCGCCAAGTGAGCCTCAGCGTCGAGCCGACCGCCCACTCGGATCCCGAGCACGTCCAGGCCATCGGGGGAGGCACCCGCTTCGTCCCCGGCCAGAGTCACGACCGGGTCACCATCGTCAACGGCAAGGTGCAGCTGGGTCAGAGGCTCAAGGACCTCTGGCTCAATCGTGACCTGTTGCTCCTGCTCACCCGGTCCGAGCTGAAGGTCAAGTACAAGGACTCGGTCCTCGGCTACGCCTGGTCGATGCTCAACCCGGCACTGGTCCTGACCATCTACTTCGTGGTGTTCAAGATCATCGCCCGGAACCACCAGCCGTTCTTCGCCATCTGGTTGTTCGCCGGCCTGCTGGCCTGGAACCTCTTCAATACCGCGGCCATGGGTGCCACTTCGGTGGTGGTGGGCAAGGCCGGCATCGTCAAGAAAGTCGCCTTTCCTCGTGAGCTGCTGGCCCTGTCGGTGGTCGGCGTAGCGCTGGTGTTGTTCGCCATCCAGGTGGTGGTGCTCATCCTCGCCCTGCTGCTCTTCGGCATCCAACCTGACTTCACATTCGTGGCCATCCTTCCGTTGGCCCTGGTGGCACTGATCGTGTTCACCGGCGCGCTTTCCATCTTCCTCTCGGCCGTCAACGTCTACCTGCGGGACACCCAGCATCTCACCGAGGTGCTGCTGATGGCCTGGTTCTGGGGCACACCCATCGTCTACACGTTCGGATTGATCTCCGGTGAGCTGGCCAAGTACCCCTCGCTGCTGTGGATCAAGTACGTCTATCTGTGCAATCCCGTCACTCCGATCGTGATGACCTTCCAGCGGGCCATCTACGGGAAGACCCAGTACACCTATGCAGGTCAGGTGTACCACGTGCTGCCCAATTGGGGACCGCTCACGTACGCCGGGCTCGTAGGCATCGTGTTGGCCGTGAGCATCGGGTTGTTCCTTTTGGCGTTGATCGTCTTCGGCCGGCTCGAGGGCAACTTCGCCGAGGAGCTCTGACCGATGGCCGTCGCCGCCATCGAGGTCAAGGACATCTCCAAGCAGTTCCGCCTCTACAGCGAGAAGCACACCTCGCTCAAGGAGCGGGTCATCCACGGCGGCAAGATGCCGTTCACCCCGTTCTGGGCCCTCCGCGATGTCAACGTGGACATCAATCAGGGCGAGACCTTCGGGATCCTCGGCCGCAACGGGTGCGGCAAGTCGACGCTGCTCAAGTGCATCGCCGGCATCCTCAAGCCGACTTCGGGGGAGATCCGGGTCCGGGGGAGCCTGGCCGCCATGCTGGAGCTCGGCGCCGGATTCCAGCCCGACCTCTCCGGCCGGGACAACATCTTCCTCAACGGCTCGCTCCTGGGGCTGCCCCGCTCCGAGATCGCCAAGCGGTTCGACGACATCGTGGCCTTCGCCGAGCTCGAGGACTTCATCGACAACCAGGTGAAGTTCTACTCGTCCGGCATGTACGTGCGACTCGGGTTCGCCGTGGCCGTCAATGTCGAGCCCGACGTGCTGCTGGTCGACGAGGTGCTGGCTGTCGGGGACGCATCCTTCCAGCGCAAGTGCATGGACCACGTGAAGAAGTTCCAGCGCGAGGGCCGCACCATCGTGGTTGTCAGCCACGGTACCGACACCATCCGCCAGAACTGCGGCCGTGCGATGGTGATGAACCACGGCCAGGTCATCACCGTCGACGAGCCGGGCGAGGCGATCCGGATCTACCTGGCCGACCTGCTCGGCGTGGGCACCCTCGCGGGCTCCGAGTCGGGTGGGATCGAAGGCAACGTTCTCGCCATCGGTACCGTCCAGGCCGAGCACGGTGGCAGCGGTTCGCGACCTCACATGTACCCCGGGGAGTCCCTGACCGTCACCGCCGATGTGGACAGTCTGGACGCGGTGCCCAACGCCATGGCCACCATCGCCATCCACGACGACAAGAACGAGCTGGTCTTCGCCTCCGACCCCGACGACCCGGCCTGCGCCATGGACATCCCGGTCGGCGGTGGGGTCGTCCGGTTCTACTTCCCCGAGGTACCGCTCCTCGACGGCACCTACTCGGTCAGCGTCGGGGTGCGCAGCGCAACCGAGACCGCCATCTTCGACTGGAAGGACCAGGTGACCCAGTTCGAGGTGGCCAATCCGGGGCGCTCCACCGGCCGGGTAAGACTTCCGGTCGACGTGAGCTTCCGGCTCCGGTCCAGCGGCCACACCGGAGAGGTGCCGGCGGTGGGGGCCCAGTTCGCACCGCTGGCCGGTTGGGAGGAAACTGCTTCGTGACGGTCGGCCGCATCGACCAGGTGATCCCGTCGCTTGCCAGCAGGGACGCCATCGGCGGCCACGTGGTGCAGCTACGGGACCTGTTGCGGTCGAAGGGCTACCAGTCGGACATCTACTACGGCACTGCCACGCCGGATCGCCTCGAGTACGGCTTTCCGGTGAACCGCCTCGGTGACCGCCCGTCGGCCGGCCGGGTCCTGCTGTACCAGCTGTCCATCGGAAGCGGCGTGGCCGACATCTTCCGCGAGCGCAGTGAACGGAAGTTCGTCAACTACCACAACATCACTCCGGCCGATCTGCTCGAGGCGTGGGTGCCCGCCGTGGGCGAGGAGGTCCGCTGGGGTCGGTCCCAGCTGCGTGATCTGGCGCCCATCACCGAGTTCGCCATCGCCGACTCAGTCTACAACGAGCGGGAGCTGCAGGCCGCCGGATACCGGTCGACCACCACGGTCCCGTTGCTCATCGACCTGGAAGGGTTCGGCGGCTCGCCAGACCCCGCTCTGTCGGCCCGCCTGGCTGCGGACAAGGCGGACGGGGGCGCCGACCTGTTGTTCGTGGGGAAGGTCTCCCCGCACAAGGGCCAACACGACCTGGTCAAGGCGCTGGCCGCCTACCGCCGCCTCTACGACCCCGACGCCCGGCTCCACCTTGTCGGCGGGGCGATCAGCGACGAGTATCTCCTCGCCGTCGAGCGCTTCGCCGAGGAGTTGGACCTGGGTGACGCCGTGGACGTCGCCGGATCGGTGACCCACGAGGAGCTGATCTCCTACTACGCGGCGTCCGACGTCTTCGTGTGCCTCTCCAACCACGAGGGCTTCTGCGTTCCGCTGCTCGAGGCCATGTACCACCGGCTACCGATCGTGGCCTATACCAACACCGCGGTCCCCGAGACGGTGAAGGGCGCGGGGCTGATCCTCCCCGACAAGGAGCCGGCACGGGTGGCGGCTGCCATCGACCGGGTGGTGCGTGACAGCAGGCTGCGGGCGGCACTGGCCGAGGCGGCGTTGGAGCGGGTAGCTTCGTTCGCCCTCCCCCGGGTCAGAGAGCGGTTCGCGTCCGCCCTCGACGCCGCGTGCGCCGCGTGAGGCCGGCGGTCGGATCCACCCCCCGCGTCCGATGAGGGTCGCGTTCGTCGTGCCGCGCTACGGTCCGGCCATCATCGGTGGGGCGGAGACGGCGGCGCGAGTGCTGGCCGAGCATCTCGTGGCCCAGAAGGGATGGGAGGTCGACGTCCTGACCAGCTGCGCCGAGGACTTCGTCACCTGGTCCGACACCTACCCCGAGGGCGTGGAGGTGATCAACGGCGTCCGGGTGTCCCGGTTCGCCTCCGCCGCGGGGCGCGACCCGTCGTTCCACCCTGTGTCCGCATCACTGCTGGCGGACCCCGAACATGCATCTCTTGAGGACGCCGAGCGATGGGTCGACCTGCAGGGGCCGGTGACGCCGGCAGTGGCCGATGCCGCCGTCCACTCCGAGGCGGACGTGCTCGTCTTCTATCCGTACCTCTACTACCCGACGGTGAGGGTCATCGACCAGGTGTCGGTCCCGACGATTCTCCATCCGGCGGCCCACGACGAGCCCGCCCTCCGCCTGCCGGTCTTCCCCCGGGTGTTCGAGGCGGCCGACGGCCTGGTTTTCCAGACAGTGGCAGAGCGGGACCTGGTGCAAAGGACGTTCCCGGTGGCAACCCACCACCAGCTGCTCCTCGGTCTGGGCGTGGACGATCCGGACCTGCGCCCCGGCGATGGTGGCGCCGGAACCGACCCGGGTGGTCCACGGACGCCGTCCGGGAGCGAAGTCCCCTACCTGGTCTGCCTCGGGCGGGTCGATCGCCACAAGGGCACCTCCATGCTGGCCACGCTGTTCTCCTGCTACAAGGAGAGGCACCCCGGTCCCCTCCGCCTGGTCTTCGCCGGCCCGGTCGTCGAGCCCCCCGAGGCGCACCCGGACATCGAAGTGCTCGGCCCCGTGTCCGACGACGAGAAGTGGGCGCTCCTCGCTAGGGCGGTCGCCCTGGTGTCGCCATCGCCGTGGGAGGCATTCTCCCTGGTGGTCGCCGAATCGTGGAGTGCTCGAACGCCCGTCGTGGTCAACGCCGCCTGCGGGGCCACCGTCGAGCACTGTCGGCGGTCCGGAGGAGGGTTGACCTTCGCCGGATTCGGCGAGTTCGAGGTGGCGGTGGAACTCCTGAGCGGCGACCGGCGGATGGCCCGGGACCTGGGCGCCCGAGGCCGGGCCTATGTCGACCGGCGGTTCCGCTGGCCACTCGTCGTCGACCGCTATGCCGCCTTCGTGGAATCGGTGGCGGCCACGGCCGGATCGTCAGAGGCCAGTGCCGAGGGGGCGGGGGCCGGCCGCCTCCACCACCCGGACGCCGAGGATGGCCACACCAGGGAGGATCTGCCACACCCGATACCCGCCGATGAGCTGCGGGGTGGTGACCGGCAGGGCGTATCCGAGGGCCGTCAATGACGCCAGCCCGGGGAGCGCAGGGGACGCGACGAGGAACGCGGACCCCGACCGGCCGACCGCGGTCGTCTTCCCCGAGGCGTAGTACAAGGCGTCGTGGAGCTCGTTGTAGAGGAGCCGGCCGGGGCCCACGAGGGCGATGCGGTCCTCGGGCAGTTCCCAGCCGGCGTTCCGGTAGATGTTGCTCCCGCCGTCGAGTGTGTCGAAGACCACCACGTCGCGGGCAGGCCGGATCGAAGGCCCGAGGGCACGCAGCGCGTCATCGATGGCATCGGAGGTGCGAATGGTGGCCCGGGTGTCGGCAAAGGGAGCCTGGTAGCGCGGCTGCTCGAGCCAGACCGTGCCGGAGCTCCGGAGCAGGCTCTGGGGGAGAACACCGTCACCCTCGAGGAATCGCTGTGCCCCGAGGGCGACCACCAGCGCGACGCCGACCGATGCGAGGGCCAGCCAGACCCTGGCGGGCAACGGGTGGCGGTCGGAAGGTCCGAAGAGCGCGGCAACGGGCAACAGGAGGGCGATGACGGCGGCCGGGAAGTAGGCGAGCAGATAGCCGCCCTTGGCGAATTGGACCAGCGCCACCAGTGCCATCGGCGGGACGATGGCCGCACCGAGGATCACCCATCGCCACTGGTACCACGGCCGAACCCATGCCACCGAGACGGGGCCCGAACCATCAGTGGTGGGCAGTCCGTCGGCGGCGGGCGCTCGATCCGTGGTGCCGGAGGCCCACCGGGCCAGGCGCCGGATCAGGAGCGCGATTCCCGCGAGGGCGGTCAGAGCCGCCAGCGGGGCGAGGGCCACCACGGTGAATGCGGCGAACGTCCCCAGGTTGGTGGCTCCGCCGGCTGCATGGTCGAGTACCGAGGTGGACTGCGCTGCACCGGAGGCCTCGATCCGCGTGGCCCGGAGCCAGGCGCCGGCACCGCCGGGCTGTTCGAGTGCCATGGGCACGAACCAGATGCCGACGGTGACGAGACCGGCGAGCGCGGTCACCACGAGCTGCCCCCACCGCCGGGTGGAGCCGACGACGGCAATCAGGGCCAGGACGGCGAACGACTGGATGATCGACTGCCGAAAGCCGACGAGGAGGCCGAGGGCACCCACGGCCGCCACACCGTGCCAACTGCCCGGACGGGCCCTCCAGGCCAGGATCACCAGCAAGGAGCAGGCGACCATGTCGAAGGAGTAGGTGGCGACGATCGAGCCGCTGAACCAGGTGAAGGGTGACGCGGCGACGACGCAACCCGCGGCCAGGCCCACCCACCATCCCCCGAGGTCGCGGCCGGCCACCGCCGTCAGGCCTGCTCCGAGAGCGGAGGCCAGTGCGGCCACCACCACCAACGAGTGGACGGCGCCCAGCCCGGTCAGATGGCCGACCAGCCGCCCCGACTCGACATAGAGCCAGTAGCCGGGCGGTTGGGGCTTCCCGTGGGTGACGTCGAAATGGTCGACCGCCGATGCGTACTGGGCCGAGTCCCAGTCGGTGGGGCCGCTCGCCGCGGTGGCCAGGCGCAGCGCCAGGGTGCCGGCGCCGACCAACCAGGGCATTGCGGTCGCTCCGGACCGGTCCCGGCCCCGACGGTGCGGCCCGGTGCGGGTCGCACCGTCGGGGCCCGCACCGGCCGGGCCGGGTTGATCCAAGTCCATGGCTCAGGGTACCGAGCGCCGGACGATACCAAGGCCATACCCGGGCGATGCACCACGCGAAATGCGTTCAGTTCGCTTTCCGACCGGTCGATACAGGGAATCACAGAGGTGCCCGCACGCCGTTCGATGCCGGGCCACCCCTTGACCAGCTGGAAAACCGGCTGGGGACAACTGCCGGGCGGCGGACTCGCGCTGCCCGAGGAGGAGTAGATGAATGGGCACGGTACAATCGTGGTGGGTGCACACGGGTTCGGGTAGCGCGACCAAGGTTCTGCAGCGTGTCGCGGTCGCCTGCGGGGCTGTCACCCTCGGGATGGTCGGTGCGCTCGGGGCGATTCCGGCGCCGACCGGGGCCGCGGCCCTGCCGCACGCCGGTGTGGGTGCGACGCTGGTCTGGCAGCAGGTCCTGCCCGATGCCGGATCTCCCATCGCCCAGAGCTCTCCCTCGGTGGCCACGCTGGACGGCGGAGGTTCCTCGGTGGTCGTGGGTGACCGGGCCGGGAATCTGTGGGCCTTCCACCTGTCCGACGGCTCGGCTGTCCCGGGGTGGCCTGCCCACACCGGGGGAGCCCCCATCGACTCGACGCCGTCGGTGACGCCCGACGGGAGCGGTACCGACACTGTCTTCGTGGGCGCCGGCAATGCCGCCCAGCCCCAGGTCGGTGGCTACTACGCCTTCAGCCACTCGGGAGCGCAGGCGTGGTATCGCAGCGCCCCGGACCCCAATGGGGTCCACGGCGTACAGGCCTCGATGGCAGTGGGCACGCTCAACGGGGTGAACTCGGTGGTGGCACCGTCGCTAGGGCAGGAGGAGTACGCCTTCGACGCGTCCAACGGCTCGGGACTGCCGGGCTGGCCGTTCTTCACCGCGGACAGCGACTTCACCACACCGGCCCTGGCCGACCTGTACGGCAACGGGCAGACCGAGGTCGTGGAGGGGGGCGACTCGTCCCCCGGCCTGGCCTACGGGCAGACCTACGCCGCGGGCGGCCATCTCCGGGTGCTCGGTGCCGGCGGTAACCTGATCTGCGACCACGACACCAACCAGACGGTCGATTCGTCACCTGCGGTCGGTAACTTCCTCGCCGGGGGGCAGACGGGCATCGCCTTCGGCACCGGATCCTATTATCCGGGGGCCTCGGACTCCGACACGCTGTTCGGCTCGGACTCCCACTGCAACATCGTGTGGCGAACCAACCTCGAGGGGAGCACCTCGGGCAGCCCCGCCCTCGGTGATCTCGAGGGCGACGGCAACGTCGAAGTCGTCGAAGGTGCCGACACCGGATCGGGAGGACTGGTGTGGGCACTGAACGGCTCCAACGGCGCCCCGATGCCGGGCTGGCCCCAGGCCACCCCGGGCCGCATCATCGGAGGGATCACGACCGCCGACCTCACCGGGGCCGGCTACAACGATGTGCTGGTGCCGACCACCGACGGCCTGGTCATCTACGACGGACGCAGTGCACAAGTGGTGGCCGTGCTCGGGGCCGGCACCGTCGCGTTGCAGGACTCGCCGATGGTCACCGTCGATCCGAACGGGTCCATCGGGATCACCATCGCCGGATACAACGTCCAGAACGCCGGCATCATCCAGCACTACGAAGTCGTCGGTTCGAAGGGGAGGTCGCTGGGCAAGCGGTCGTGGCCCATGTTCCACCAGAATCCTCAGCTCACCGGCTGGGACAGCCAGGCGGCGCCCGGTCACCTCAACCAGCCGATCATCGGGATGGCCGCCACCGGCGACGGCAAGGGCTATTGGAACGTGGCCGTCGACGGCGGGCTCTTCGCCTTCGGCGATGCCGGCTTCTACGGGTCGATGGGAGGGCAACGACTCAACAGACCGGTCGTCGGGATGGCCGCCACCGGCGACGGCAAGGGCTACTGGGAGGTGGCCTCCGACGGCGGGCTCTTCGCCTTCGGTGATGCCGGCTTCTACGGGTCGACTGGGGCGATGACCCTCAACAGTCCGGTTGTCGGGATGGCCGCGACGCCCGACGGGAGGGGCTACTGGTTGGTGGCCTCCGACGGCGGGCTCTTCGCCTTCGGCGATGCCGGCTTCTACGGATCGATGGGTGCGCACCCCCTGAACCGGCCCATCGTCGGGATAGCAGCGACGCCCGACGGGAGGGGCTACTGGTTGGTGGCTTCCGACGGCGGCATCTTCGCTTTCGGGGATGCGCACTTCGCCGGATCGATGGGCGGCCAGCCGCTGAACCGGCCCATCGTCGGCATGGCTGCAAACGGAAGGCTCGGGTACTGGGAGGTGGCCTCCGACGGCGGCATCTTCTCCTTCGGGGGGGCGCCCTTCTACGGATCGACCGGCGCGATCCATCTGGTGTTGCCCGTGGTCGGCATGGCCCCGGTGCCGGGCGGTGGTGGGTACTGGTTGGTCGCGGCCGACGGCGGGCTGTTCGCCTTCAATGCACCCTTCTACGGTTCGATGCCCGCCCTGTTCGCAGCGGCCACCGTCGGAGTCGACTGAGTAGGACGTGGGCGTTCGCCCGGTTCCGTCCCTCGCCGGTCAGGGCCCGGGTCCCTATGTCCGTCGTCGGCCAGGGCCGAGCCGCCCGCACCCAGTGGTTCCGCGGTGTCCGCGCCCACGGGGATGGCCGACGGTACTGTGACAGGAGGGCGGTACGGTGACGGACGAGGTGCACGTGGGACGAACGAGGGCACGCCCGAGAAGAGCCGGTCTCCGGCGTAGAGTGCGGGCTGCCCTGCTGTCCTCCGCGCTGCTGGCCGGTGCCGCCGGGGGAGTGGTGGCGCTGTCGCCGCCGGCCGCGGCCTACTCGTCGCCCACGGTGTCCCTCGTCGGCCATGGCCAAGGACACGGCCACGGGATGGGCCAGTGGGGGGCCCTCGGCTACGCGCTGGCCCAGACGAGCTACCAGTCGATCGTCGGCCACTACTACGGCGGGACGACCCTGTCCGATCTGTCCACCGCTCAGGAGGCCACCCAGGTGAGGGTGGCCCTGACGGAGAACGACGGGAACTCGGTCATCGTGACCTCCGGCTCTGCGTTCACGGTCACCGGAACATCGATCAAGGTCCCCCCCGGGGGCGCCGTCTACATGGATCCCAACGGATCGGGCCAGTGGACGGTCCAGACCGGTCCGACCTGCGGCGGCCCGTGGACGGTCGGGACCACGGTGAGCAATCCCACGGCGGTGCCGAACACCAACCCCGGCCTCGGAGACCCGAACACCGCGACCGAGGCACTCCAGTTGTGCCAGAACCCGACCAACCTGACCGTTCGGGGCTCGATCGAGGCAACCTACGACTCGACCGGTCAGACCCGCACTGTCAACATCGTGCCGCTCGAGCAGTACGTCTCGGGCGTCGTGCCGAACGAATCGCCCGCCTACTGGGGGAGCCTGGGCGGATCGGGACCCCAGGGCCAGGCCTGGGGATTCCAGGAGCTCGAGGCCCAAGCGGTGGCAGCCCGGTCCTACGTGATGGCCGGCATCGGGTCCTACGGCGGTTACGCCGACATCTGCGACCTCTCCTGCCAGACCTATAGGGGAACCCTCAACGAGAGCGCGATGACCGACCTGGCGGTCACCGACACCAGTAGCCAGGTCATGGAGTTCCCCGGAGGGGCGGTGGCGGCCACCCAGTACTCCGCCTCCACCGGGGGCTACACCGCCCCGGGCGCGTTCCCCGCGGTGCCGGACGCCGGCGATTCGATCTGTGTCCCGAGCGCCTGCAATTCCGACCACACCTGGACGGCATCGATCGCGGTGACCACCGTCGAGGCCACCTGGCCGCAACTCGGCACACTCGAGGCGATCGACATCACCGGGCGGAACGGGCTCGGCGACTTGGGCGGACGGGTCGCGGCGATGACCCTGGTCGGCTCGGACCAGAGCGTGTCGCTGACCGGTGATGCCTTTGCCGGAGCCCTGGGCCTGAACTCGGACTGGTTCACCGTGACCAACTCGCTCGGCAGCCCGGCGGTCGGTACGGCCGCCACCTCCGACGGCGAGGGCTACTGGGTGGTGGGTAGCAACGGCTCGGTGGCGATCTTCGGCGATGCCACCTACGACGGTTCGGCCGACGGCCTACCGCTGTCCCGACCGGTGGTGGGCATGGCCGCCACCCCCGACGGCAAGGGCTACTGGTTGGTGGCCAGCGACGGAGGGATCTTCAGCTACGGCGAAGCCGGCTTCCACGGCTCGGCCGGAAACCTGGTGTTGAACAAGCCGGTGGTGGGCATGGCCGCCACCCCCGACGGCAAGGGCTACTGGTTGGTGGCCTCCGACGGGGGGATCTTCAGCTACGGCAGCGCCGGCTTCTACGGGTCCACCGGTGCCATCACTTTGAACAAGCCGGTCGTCGGCATGGCCGCGACGCCCGACGGCAGGGGCTACTGGTTGGTGGCCTCCGACGGCGGTGTCTTCGCCTTCGGTGATGCCGGGTTCTACGGATCGATGGGTGCGCACCCCCTGAACAAGCCGGTCGTCGGAATGGCCGCGGCGCCTAAGGGCGGCGGCTACTGGTTGGTGGCCTCCGACGGCGGCATCTTCTCCTTCGGCAGTGCCGGGTTCCACGGGTCGACCGGATCGCTGACGCTCGCGCAGCCCATGGTGGGGATGGCCCGCACCCCCGATGGCGGCGGTTACTGGATGGTGGCCGCCGATGGTGGGATGTTCGCCCTCGGCGATGCCGGATTCTTCGGGTCAGCGGTCGGCTAGCCCATCTGTCCGACCCGGTTGTCGACCGGGCCGGTGATCGCCATGTCGCGGCCGTCGCTGGCCGTAGTGTTCAGCTTCGATGCCGGAGAATGCGAATGCCGAAGATACCGACCCGGCACAGATGGATCGTATGACCGGCCCGCCGGACTCCGCGGGGGGTAACGCCAGCGGCCGCCGCGGCGGAGACCGCCGGCCGGTGCGGTGGCAGCGGGGCCGCTCCTGGCGGGCCATCTTCTTCGCTCCGGTCGGGGACGGCCAGACCCGACGGCGGGGCTCCGATGCCATCCGGCTGGGCTTGGCGGTGTTGGTGGTCATCCTCTGCTGGCTGGCCACCCGGGTGAACTCGAGCTCGGAGCACACGATCGCCTCGGTGTTGTCTTCGGCCCCGAACGGGATTCGTTGGCTGGTCACCACCATCTGGTGGGTCGGATCGGTGGGACTCATCGTCGTCGTGGGCGTGCTGGCGCTGCTGGCGAAGCGCTGGTCGGTCATCCGCGACATCGGCTTGGCCGGTCTGGGCGCCTGGCTCCTGTGCATCATCTCAGGTGTGGTGTTCGGCAGCACCGCCGGTCGTCCGCCGAGCTCGTCCTTGCACTACTTCGACCTGTCGTTCCCGGTGGCCAGGGTGGCGGCCACCGTCGGTGTGGTGACCGCAGCCCTTCCCTACTTCAGCCGTTGGGTGCAACGGACCGTCGAGGCAGCCCTCGGGCTGCTCGCCCTGGCGACGGTGGTCAACGGATCAGGCCTGCCGGTTGCGGTGCTGGCCAGCCTCGCCATCGGGTGGGGGATGACCGCCCTGGTGCACCTCATCTTCGGTTCCCCGTTGGGCCTCCAGTCGACCGATGAGGTGGCGTTGCTGCTGGCCGACCTAGAGATCTCGGCCGTCGACGTCGTGGCCAACGCCCGCCAGGAGTGGGGAGTCGGTCGGTTCACCGGCCGGGTCGACGACCGGAGCATCGAAGTGTCGGTCTACGGTCGCGACGCTTCCGACGCCCAACTGCTCGCCAAGACAGTCCGGTTCCTCTTCTACCGCGACTCGGGCCCGACCCTGGCGCTCACCAGGCGCCAGCAAGTCGAGCACGAGGCCTATGTGACCCTGATGGCCGAACGGGCCGGGGCCCGGGTGCCGGCGGTGCTGGCTGCAGGACCGGCCGGGCCCGCCCGCGACGCCCTGCTGGTGACCCGGCCGCCTTCGGGTGCCCCGCTGTCCTCCTTCCCCCCGTACGTGCTCCCCACCGGGCCGGCCGACTCCGTCGGTGGGTCGACGGGTATCCCGGATGGGGCAATGCCGGGTGCGGCATCGCCGGATGAGACGGCCCCCGCTGCGGCGGCCCCGGGGGCGGTGGCCGAGGGCGACAGGCGCTCCGAACCCGGGGGCCACGGCTCGGTGGCCGACCAGGTACTCCCGTTCGACGAAGGGGTGCTCGACGACGTCTTCCGCCAGGTGTTGGCGCTCCGGGAGGCAGGCATCGCCCACGGCTCCCTGTCGACCGAGACCATCGTCGTCAACGAGGACGGCTCGACCGGGATGGTCGATTTCCGGGCCGCGTCCACCGTGGCCAACGCCGACCAGCTCAACAGCGACATGGCCGGTACCCTGGCCGCCCTGGCGGTGGTGGCCGGGCCGGAGCGAACCGTTGCTGCGGCCACCCGGACCGTGCCGTCCGAGGCACTGGTCGATGCCCTTCCGTTCCTGCAGCGTGCGGCACTCGCCCCGGTGGCGTCGAAGGCCCTGCGTGGCAAGAAGGCCATCCTCGCCGGTTTGCGCGACCAGGGCGCGGCCGCCGCCGGCGTGGAGGTTCCCAAGCTCATCGAGCCGCGCCGGGTCAGCTGGGTCAATCTGGCCCTGGTGGTGGGCACCCTGGTCGGGGGGTGGGCCCTCATCGCCGTCCTGGTGAACGTGACCAAGTCGTGGAGCACCATCACCGGGGCCAAGTGGGGTTGGGTGGCGGTGGTCTTCGTGCTGGCCCAGGCCGCCTACCCGGCCATCGCCGTCACGACCGTGGGCTCGGTGACCGATCCGCTTCCCTACGGCAGGACGGTGGCCCTCGAAGTATCCGACACATTCGTCGGGCTGGCCGGAGGTTCGCTGGCCGTGCTGGCCACCAGGGTGCGGTTCTTCCAACAGGAGGGGTACGACGCCACCACGGCGGTGACCTCGGGCGTGTTGGTGAGCACGGCCAGCTGGATCGTCAAGGGCGGCCTCTTCCTCATCGCCCTGCCCCTGGCGTACGGAAGCTTCCACTTCAATTCGTCGCCCACCAGCAACGGCTCCAGCAGCGACTCGAAGCTGGTCTGGCTCATCGTGATCGCCATCGTGGTGGTCGGTGTCGCGCTCGGCCTGGTCTTCGCCGTCCCCCGGTGGCGCCGCCTGGCCGCCGCGAAGCTGCGCCCCAAAGCTTCCGAGGTGTGGGCACACCTCAAGGTGCTGGCCGCGCACCCGCGCAACCTGGTCGAGATCTTCGGGGGCAATGTCGCCGCCCAACTCTTCGTGGCCATGGCCCTCGGTGCTTCGCTGCATGCCTTCGGCGACCATCTGAACCTGTCCGTCCTCATCGTCGTGCTCACGCTGGGGTCGATGCTGGGCGGGATCTCGCCGGTGCCGGGCGGAATGGGGGTCGTCGAGGCCGGCATGATCCTCGGGCTGACCGCGGCCGGCATCAACGAGTCCGATGCGGTGGCCGCGGTGTTCGTGCAACGCCTGTTCACCGCCTACCTGCCTCCGATCTGGGGCTGGTTCGTCCTGGTGTGGATGCGCAAGAAGGAGTACCTCTGAGCTACCTGCGGGGGGTCAGCCCCGGCCCGAGCCGAGCCGGGTCTCGGTCAGCCCGGGGAAGGAGCGGAGCCGGCCGATCGGCCCCAGGCGCCCGACGTTGACGCCGAGGTCGGCCGCCTCCAGCATGCGCAGGTCACCGCGGCTGTTCCCGTAGGCCCACAGTTTCTCCGGGGCTGCCCCTGAATCGTCGATCCACTGCCGCAGGCGGCGGAGCTTCTCCTGACCACGGCAGTTGGCCCCCTGGTACCTACCGGTCATCCTCCCGTCGGCACCCACCTCCAGCCGGGTGGCGATGACGGCATCGGCGGCCAGCCGGTCACCGATCACCTTGACGTAGGCCTCGGGGGACGCCGAGACGATGACCACCTTGTCCCCGCGCCCGCGGTGCCACTCCAGTCGGTCGCGCACATCGGCGCGGAGATGGCCGGCCAGGTGCTCCTCGGCGAAGACGGTTGCCACCCGCTGGAGGTGCCCGGCGTCGATGCCGGCCAGGACCCGTTCGAAGAGGAGCTCCTTGGTGGTGTCGGCCGCGCTGCCGCCGGCCAGGGCGGCGTGGATCAGGCGGGGGGAAAGGGCCAGGGAGGCGGACAGCACCGAACGGTGGCCGGCCACGGCGGTGAGGAACCCGAAGACACTTCCACCATCCGTCAGGGTGCCGTCGAAGTCGAATGCGGCAACATCGGGCATCGGCGTCACCCGGCTCAGGCAACGGTCGGATCGACGGCCGCCCCGCCCCGCCCGGCGCCGGACGCGAACTCGCGGGCGCCGGAAGCCGCCTCGGACGATGCCAGGCTGTCGAGGCCCAACCGCGTCTCGGCCAGCATCGCCTCGGCGGTGGACAGGCCCCACTGGGCGATGACCGAGAGCCGGTCGTTGCGCATGCAGGTCTGGGGGAGCGCGGCCAGCTCGCCTCCCCATGCGACGGCCGCCTCCCGGGCCGTCCCGGGAGGGACCACACGATTCACCAGGCCGATGGCCAGGGCCTCGTCGGCACCGACCTCGCGTCCGGTCAGGATCAGGTCGAGGGCGCGGCCGTGGCCGATGAGCCGCGGGAGGCGAACCGTGCCTCCGTCGATCAGGGGTACCCCGAAGCGCCGGCAGAACACGCCGAAGGTGGCGTCGGCCGAGGCCACCCGGAGGTCACACCAGACGGCCAGCTCCAGGCCACCGGCGACGGCGTAGCCCTCGACAGCGGCGATCACCGGCTTTGACAGCTGCAGGCGGGTCGGCCCCATCGGCCCCGGGCCGTCCTCGGTCACCCGGTGGCGGTCGCCGGTAGCGAGCGCCTTCAGGTCGGCGCCGGCGCAGAACGTGCCCTCACTGCCGGTGAGCACCGCCACCGACGACGACGGATCGGCGTCGAACCCGGTGAACGCCTCGAGCAGCGCGGTGGCGGTGGCCGGATCGACGGCGTTGCGTCGTTCCGGCCGGTCGATGGCTACGATGGTGACCGGTCCCTCCCGGTCCACATGCACGGTGGTGGTCATGCGTTCAGCATGTCATCTCGGCGGCGGAGCATGTCATCTCGGCGGCGGAGCATGTCATCCCGGCGGCACGGTGGAGTTGCCGGGCGGAGGCCGGGCGCTCGGTCCGGGCCGCCTTCGGGCGCATTCGCCCGGCCCTGCTTCCTAAACACGACTGACTCGGTCGACAATTGCCGCGGCGTCGACTAGCCTGGTGCGGCATCGGAGCCCCGGGCAGCGCCCGGCCCGGCTGCAACACCGGCGCAGCTATCGGTGCATCGCATCGAAGCAGGGCCCACACGAAGCACAGCACCCCAGTAAGCACACCGGAATCTGGACACCCAAAGGAGCAGCGCATGGCAATCCGTCTGGGCGACACCGCCCCCGACTTCACCGCGGAGACCACCGAAGGAACGATGAATTTCCACGAGTACCTCGGGGACAGCTGGGGAGTGTTGTTCTCCCACCCGAAGGACTTCACCCCGGTGTGCACCACCGAACTGGGCGCGTTCTCGAAGGCCAAGGCCGAGTTCGACAAGAGGGACACCAAGTTGATCGGCTTGTCGGTCGACGACGTGACCTCCCACAACAAGTGGGCTGGCGACATCGAGGAGACCCAGGGAGAGGCCCTCAACTTCCCGCTCATCGGTGACGAGGACCGCAAGGTCGCCGAGCTGTACGACATGATCCACCCGAATGCCGACAACACCCTCACCGTCCGGTCGGTGTTCGTCATCGGCCCGGACAAGAAGGTCAAGCTCACGCTGACCTACCCGGCCTCCACCGGCCGCAATGTGGACGAGGTGCTGCGTGTCCTCGACTCGCTGCAGCTGACCGCCGACTACAAGGTGGCCACCCCGGTCAATTGGAAGGAGGGGGAGGACGTGATCATCGTCCCCGCCGTCTCCGACGAGGAGGCCAAGGAGCGGTTCCCCAAGGGGTTCAAGGCGCTCAAGCCCTACCTGCGGGTCACGCCCCAGCCCAACCTGTAGTCGCCGAGGCCCGCACCGGGCCCCGTCGAACGAGTGATCGGATCCGGCCGAACCGGCCGGATCCGATCCTCCGTCCGGCCGGGGACACCTCGCGACCAGCGATCCTGCTAGCATGACGGGGCCGGCGTGTTCCGTCCGTCGGCCGCTACCAAGATTCCAAAGGTCGATCCCCCACATGCCAGACAAGCAGGCCACCATCTCCGAGTACCGTCTCCACGAGACGGATACCGGGTCACCCGAGGTGCAGATCGCCATCCTGAGCGAGCGCATCATCCACCTGACCGAGCATCTCAAGGTGCACAAGGGCGACCATCACACCCGCCGTGGCCTTCTGAAGCTGATCGGCCGTCGCCGTCGCCTGCTGGACTATGTGCGGAACAACGACGTCGAGCGTTACCGGGAGATCATCGGTCGCCTCGGCCTCCGCCGCTAGGCGGACATCCTTCGCTCCGCCCGGCTTCGGCCGGGCGGTCGCAATTCCTCCATCGGCCCAGGTCGATGGACCGCAGTCCGGCGCAGTGCCGGACGGTAGCAGTAGCGGCCAACCACACCGGTGGCTGGTCGTGCAATCACCACACATATTGGGCTCCCGTCGAGGTCAGTCACCAGTTGCCGAACACCCGGTCCCGTTGATCCGGATGGAGTGTTCGACAACTGGGAACTGGCTCGGGGAGTCCCCGAGAAACCAAGGAGCGTCATGTCAGACGCCATTATCGTTTCGGCGCCCATCAGCGGCACCGACAGAACACTCACCTTCGAAGCAGGCAAATTGGCCCAATTGGCCGACGGGGCCGTCGTGGGACGCATCGGAGACACGATGCTGCTCGCCACCGCCACCGCCGCCCGGTCTGTGCGGGAGGGGGCCGACTTCTTCCCGCTGACCGTGGATATCGAGGAGCGGACCTACGCAGCGGGCAGGATCCCCGGATCGTTCTTCCGCCGCGAGGGCAAGTCCTCCGACCAGGCCATCCTGACCTGCCGTCTCATCGACCGGCCGTTGCGCCCGTCGTTCCCCAAGGGATTCCGCAACGAGGTCCACATCGTGGGAACCATCTTCGGGGCGGACCAGGTCAATCCCCACGACGTCCTGGCCATCAACAGCGCCTCCGCTGCGCTGTTGCTGTCCGGTATCCCCTTCGAGGGCCCGATCGGCGCCGTCCGGGTCGCCTACTCGACCGACGGCCAGTGGATCCCCCATCCCAGCTTTCAGGAGGGTGACGACTCCACCTTCGAGCTCATCGTGGCCGGACGGGCGCTGAGCGAGTCGGACGACACCGACATCGCCATCATGATGGTGGAGGCCGGTGGTTCCGAGCGCTCGTTCCAGTACTACGACGAGGGCGCCCCCAAGGTCACCGAGGAAGTGCTGGCCGGGGGCCTCGAGGCCGCCAAGCAGTGGATCCGCGAGTCCATCGTCCTGCAGCGCCAGCTGGTGGCGGCCTTCACCGCCGCACGCGGACCGATCGAGGCGATCGAGTACTCGACCCTGGCCGACTACGGCGACGACGTGTGGAGCCGGGTGGAGGCGGTGGGCACCGACCCGGTGTCTGCGGCCAACACCATCACCCCCAAGGCGGATCGCAATGCCGCACTGGCCGAGGCGACCGCGACCACTGTGTCCACGCTCTCCGGCGAGTTCCCCGAACGCGAGGGCGAGATCAAGGCTGCGGTGAAGAGCCTCACCAAGAAGCTGGTCCGCAAGCGGATCGTGGACGAGGGCATGCGGATCGACGGCCGCGCCACCACGGACATCCGACCCTTGTCGGCCGAGGTGGACCTGATTCCCACGGCGCACGGCTCGGCGCTCTTCCAGCGCGGCGAGACCCAGGTGCTCAACGTCACGACGCTGGGCATGCCCCGTATGAACCAACTGCTCGACACCATCACCCCCGATGAGCACAAGCGGTACATGCACCACTACAACTTCCCCCCGTTCTCCACCGGCGAGACCGGCTTCATGCGCGGGCCGAAGCGCCGAGAGATCGGGCATGGTCTGTTGGCCGAGCGGGCCCTTTTGCCGGTGGTCCCCTATGAGGAGGACTTCCCCTACACGCTCCGGCTGGTCTCGGACGTGCTGGCGTCCAACGGCTCGACGTCCATGGCGTCGGTCTGTGGCTCGACCCTGTCGATGATGGCGGCCGGCGTGCCCCTGAAGGCACCGGTGGCCGGTATCGCCATGGGCCTGGTCTACGACGGGGGCACCTACGTCACCCTCACCGACATCCTGGGAGCGGAGGATGCATTCGGGGACATGGACTTCAAGGTGGCCGGTACGAGGGACGTGGTCACTGCGCTCCAGCTCGACACCAAGATCGACGGACTGCCCCTCGATGTGCTGACCAAGGCGCTCCTGCAGGCCAAGGACGCCCGGCTGATCATCCTCGACGTCATGGCCGAGGCGATCCCCGAGCCGCGGTCCGAGGTTGCCGAGACCGCCCCGAAGATCATCTCCTTCGAGATCCCCATGGACAAGATCGGTGAGGTCATCGGGCCCAAGGGCAAGGTGATCAACGCCCTGCAGCAGGAGACGGGTGCCGACATCGCCGTCGACGACGACGGCATGGTGGGCACGGTCACCATCGGGGCCAAGGACGGCACTGCCGTCGAAGAGGCTCGCCGACGGATCGCGACCATCCTCGATCCGCCGCTGGCCGAGGTGGGCGCCACCTACCAGGGCAAGGTGGTCAACATCACCAAGTTCGGTGCCTTCGTCAACATCCTCCCCGGACGGGACGGGCTGCTGCACATCTCGAAGATCGGCCAGGGTAAGCGGGTCGAACGGGTGGAGGACGTGCTCGAACTCGGCCAGCCGGTCGAGGTGAAGGTCGACGACATCGACCCCCAAGGCAAGGTGTCCCTGTCGCTGGCCGGCGAAGCCCCTGCGGCCGCAGCGTCAGGAGGCGGCGATCGGCCCGCTCGCAGTGAGGGCGGCGGCGATCGGCCCGCTCGCAGTGAGGGCGGCGGCGATCGGCCCGCTCGCAGTGAGGGCGGCGGCCGAGGTGGCTCAGGTCGGGGCGATCACGCAGACCCCGACGACCGTTCGGACCGTGGGCGCCGTCCGGCGGCGTCCACCGGCGTACCTGCCGGGGCTGCCTCTTTCGAGGAGGCCTTCGAGGTGGAGTTGGTCCAGGAGTTCGGCGATCTGGGCCCGGGCGTGGTCGAGTCGTCCGACCGACCCGGTGGTGGTGGCGGGGGCGGCCGAGGTGGTCGCCGGCGCCGTTGAGCGTGTCCGTCCGGCGGGTGGCTGTCCTGAGGGCTGCCCCCCACCGGCGCGTCCCGCCGATGGTGTCGACCACCGGGCGCCCATGATCCAGACCGAGGTCCTGCCGTCGGGCCTGTCCCTGGCAACCGAGCGGATGGACGATGCACGGTCGGTGTGCATCGGTTTCTGGGTGGGAACCGGCTCGCGCGACGAGGACCACGACCACGCCGGGGCGTCCCACGTTCTCGAGCACCTTCTCTTCAAGGGAACTGCAGAACGTTCGCCCTCGGCCATCGCCGAAGCGGTGGACGAGGTCGGTGGGGACTTCAACGCCTTCACCACCAAGGAGTACACCTCCTTCTACATCCGCCTGCTGGCCGAACACCTACCCCTCGGTCTCGACATCCTTTCCGACATCATGTGGCGCCCGGCACTGCGCCCGACGGACCTCGACGCGGAGCGGCAGGTCATCCTCGACGAGATCCTCATGCACGCCGACGAGCCTGCCGACGAGGTTGCGGAGCTCAGCTCGGCAGCGCTCTTCCCCGACCATCCGTTGGGTCGGGAGGTACTGGGAAGCGAGCAGTCGGTGTCCGCAATGACCGCAGATGGGATCCGCTCCTTCTTCGAGGACCACTACCGACCCCGGAACATGGTGGCGGCGGTGGCCGGCGACTTCGACCACGCCGAGGTCGTGGCGGGTCTCGAGTCCAGGTTCGCCGGACCGGACGGCGGGGCCACGCCCCAGCGCTCCGCACCCGACGACCGGGTGGTGCCGCTGCAGGTGACCCGGCGCTCGACGGAGCAGGCCCACCTGGCACTGGCGGCACGTTCCGTCAACCGGTCGGACCCACGGCGGTACGCCCTGGCCGTGCTCAACCACGCCCTGGGCGGGGGCCTGTCCAGCCGACTCTTCCAGGAGATCAGGGAGCGGCGCGGGCTGGCCTACTCGGTCTGGTCCGAACGGGTGGCCTATCACGACGCCGGGGCGGTGAGCGTGGGGCTGGGGACCGCTCCTGAACACGTGGCCGAGGTGCTCGACATCGTCTCGACCGAGTTGGCTGTGTTGGGAGCGGAGGGCATCAGTGAGCGGGAGCTCTCGATCGCCAAGGGGAACCTGAGGGCCGAGACCCTGCTCGCCTGCGAGGACTCCGGGGCTCGGATGAGCCGCATCGGGGCCGGGCTGCTGCTCCACGGTGAGGTCCTCACGGTCGACGAGGTGCTGGCCCGGGTCGAGGCCCTCACTCTGGAAGAGGTGCACGCTGCGGCCGCCGATGTGGTGGCCGCCCCCCGCACTCTGTCGGTGGTCGGCCCCTTCGACGAGTCCGACTTCGATGTCCGGGCACTCCAGCTGGGGTGAGGTCGTGCACAACGGTGACGTGCCGACGGTGTCACGGGGCGCTCCACGTGCCGACGGTAGGGTGACCGGCATGCGAGTGGGTGTGGTCGGAGCCGGGGGCAGGATGGGCCGTGAGGTGTGCCGCACGGTGCTGGCCCGGCCGGGCCAGGAGCTGGTGGCAGCGCTCGACCCGCTGCACCGCGGCGCCGACCTGGCCCGGTTGGTCGGGGTCGACGCCGGCGGACTCGAGGTGGCGGACGACCTCGAGGAGTTGACTGCCGCCGGGGTGGAGGTGGTCGTCGACTTCTCCCGCCTGGAAGCAGCGCGCCGGACGTTGGCGTTCTGCGCCGAGGCGGGCATCCACGCCGTGGTGGGGACCACCGGGTTCACCGCCGGGGATCTCGAGGAGCTGGGCCAACGCTTCGCCGGCCCGGCCGCCGGTGCCCCCAACTGCATCGTGGCCGCCAATTTCGCCATTGGCGCGGTGCTGATGATGCGGTTTGCAGAGTTGGCGGCGCCCTTCTTCGACGGAGCGGAGATCGTGGAGTCCCACCATGATGGGAAGCTCGACGCCCCGTCGGGAACCGCCATGCGCACCGCCGAGCGCATGGCTGCCGCACGGGCCGACGCCGGAGCCGGTGCGTTCCCTCCCGATCGGACGGAGACCTCGCTGCTGGACGGTGCCCGGGGCGGTGCCGGACCCGCTGGGGTCCGCGTGCACTCGGTACGACTGCCCGGCCTGGTGGCCCACCAGGAGGTCATCCTCGGGGCGGTGGGGCAGAGCCTGACCATCCGACACGACTCCTATGACCGGGCGTCCTTCATGGACGGCGTGGCGCTGGCCGTCGAAGCGGTGGCGACCCGGCCCGGGCTCACCCTCGGTCTCGAGCCCCTGCTCGGGCTATGAGGGTCCGGGCATCGGCGATGAGGGCCACCCGCCAACGGATTCTGGAGGCCACCTATGCCTGCGTGGCCCGATGGGGCATCGCCAAGACCACCGTGGAGGAAGCGGCCCGAGAGGCCGGCGTCTCCCGGGCCACCGTCTACCGCACGTTCCCGGGGGGGCGCGACGAACTGGTCGACGCGGTGGTGGCGTGGGCGACCCTCGAGTTCTTCGCCCTCCTGTACCAGGAGGTCCAGGGGGCCGACGGCCTCGAGGAGGTGATGGAGCGGGGCATCATGTTCGCCCACCGGTCCATCGTCGAGCACGAGGTCCTCCAGCTGGTGATGCAGACCGAGCCGGAGAAGCTCCTCCCCAGTCTCACGGTCGAGAGCAATCGCATCCGAGGGGGCATCGCCGACTTCCTCGTCCCCTATCTCGAAGAGCGCGGTGTCGTCGATGGGGTCGACCTGGTGGAGGCCGCCGACTTCCTGGCCCGTATGGTCCTCTCCTACATGTCGGCCCCGGGCCGATGGGACCTCGACGACCGGGCGCAGGTGGCCCAGCTGGTCCGCTCGGAGCTGCTCGCCGGGGTGGTGGCCGGTCCGGACCGCGGATGACCGGGCACCACGGCCGGGTCGGCGGTGCGGTGCGGTGCGGTGCGTTGACAGTGAGACAAAAGCCGACCTAACGTGTCAACCGTGGGGAACCTGGGGGCATCACTTCGTGTGGTCGACGCCGGGGCGTCCCCCGCTCCGACCGCCCCCGCCGACCCGGCGAGCCAGCTCTCGCCCCACCGGGAGCGCGTGGTCGATGCCACCCTGGTCTGCCTGGCCCGCCACGGCACGCTCAAGACGACGGTGGATGACATCGCCCGCCAGGCCGGGCTTTCGCGGGCGACCGTCTACCGGGCTTTCCCCGGCGGCAGGGACGACGTGCTAGCCGCGGTGGTCGACACGGAGATGGCCCGCCTCTTCTCGGCCCTCGGGGTCCGCCTGGGCGAGGCGCGCGATCTGACCGAGGCTCTGGTGGCGGGCATCGTCGAGGCATCGTCCCGCATCCGGGGCCACGCGGCGCTCGGCTTTCTGGTGGCGCACGAGCCCGAGATGGTGCTCGGCCATCTGGCCTTCGACGAGTCCGACCGCCTGCTGGCCACCGCGTCACGGTTCACGGCCCCGTTCCTGGCCCGGTGGATGAGCCCGGCAGAGGCCGGACGGGTGGCGGAGTGGGCCACTCGTATCGTGCTGTCGTACGCCATCGCTCCGTCCGAGTACACCGACCTGACCGATCCGGTGCAGGCCACCCGCCTGGTGGAGACCTTCGTGATGCCGGGGATCAGGGCGCTCAACGCCTCCGGCGTGCACCCGCCCATCGACATCACACCGTTCGGGCTCGGGAGCGACCTCCCGACCGGGACCCCTTCGCCGGCCTCGCGCACCCGGGGGCCCGCCCGCTCCGACCAGGACCGGCTCGCTTCGGCGGGCCCGAATACCGATCATCCAGAGGGAGACAGATCATGACCACCGAAATGAGCAGTACCGAGGAGATCATCGGGAGAGCGGAGATCGACGACTTCGAGACCATCCTCTCGGTGGTCGGGACCGAGGAGCCCGATGGCCGGCACGTCGTTCACTGCGACTACGACTCCATCTTCACCTGGGACTACGAGAAGGGCGCCCGACCGAAGCTGAGCAAGCTCTACGAGAAGGCCAAGAACGCCCAGTGGAACGGCGAGACGGACCTTCCATGGGAGACCGAGGTCGACCAGGAGCGCATGGTCATCGAGCAGGCCGAGGCCACCGGCGGTTTCGGCGCGGGGTTCGACCTTTCGGGCACGCCGGTCGAGAAGTGGGCGGACAAGGAGTGGATCGCCTTCGGCGTCGAGAGCCAGAATTGGACGCTCTCCCAATTCCTCCACGGTGAGCAGGGTGCCCTCATCTGCACGGCGAAGATCGTGGAGTCGGTGCCGTGGGTGGACGCCAAGTACTACGCGTCGACCCAGGTGATGGACGAGGCCCGCCATGTCGAGGTGTTCGCCAAGTACCTCGACGAGAAGCTGTCAGGCCACTACCCGATCAACGCCCACCTGCGGATGCTGCTGGACGACATCATCTCCGACTCCCGTTGGGACATCACCTATCTGGGGATGCAGATCATGGTCGAGGGACTGGCCCTGGCCGCATTCGGTTTCATGCAACAGATGACACCGGATCCGCTGCTCAAGCAGCTCCTGCGCTACGTCATGGCGGACGAGGCCCGCCATGTCGCGTTCGGGGTCCTCAGCCTGCAGGAGTACTACCAGGATCTGTCGGCGGCCGAGCTCCGTGAGCGTCAGGAGTTCGCCTTCGAAGCGGCGGTCAGGATGCGCGACCGGTTCCTCCAGCAAGAGGTCTGGGACCGGATGGGAGTCGATCCCAAGGCGATCGTCCCGCTGGTGCAGCAGGCGCCCGAGCGCACGCAATTCCAGGCCCTCCTGTTCTCCAAGATCGTCCCGAACTGCAAGAAGCTGGGTCTCCTCGACGGCGCCGACGGGTGGTTGCGGACCAAGTTCACCGAGCTCGGCGTCATCGAGTTCGAGTCATGGGTGGACACCTCCGAGGAGTACGAGGCCATGGCCGCGGTGCCGACGGAGGCCTGACCGCAACCCGGTCCGGACCCACCGAACATCGGAGCCCGGGACACGACCGCGCCGAGGGCGGGGTATCGGCTCGGCCTGCCGTGCCCTCGGTGGGTCCGGCAGCTGCTGGTAGCCTGCGTGACTGTGATGTCCTGCTTGGATCAGTCGTCCCCGACGAGAGGCTGAGAGAAGGTGCCCCGCTTCGGTTCCGTGCTGACGGCCATGATCACGCCCTTCGATGTCCACGGGGGGCTCGACCTGGACGGCGCTGTGACCGTGGCCCGACACCTGGCCGGCTCCGGGAGCGACGGACTGGTGGTGGCCGGCACGACCGGTGAGGGTCCGGTCCTGAGCGACGAGGAGAGGATCGAGCTCTTCCGGGCGGTCATCGGCGCGGTCGACGTTCCGGTCATCGCCTCGACGGGCACCAACGACACGGCGCACTCGGTGATGCTGACCAGGGAGGCCGAGGCGAGCGGCGCCGACGGTGTCCTGGTGGTGACCCCCTACTACAACCGCCCCTCGCCGGCCGGCCTCTCGGCCCACTTCCGGGCAGTGGCGGAGGCCACCGACCTGCCGGTCGTCCTCTACGACATCCCGATGAGGTCCGGTCGTCGGATCGGTTCGGCGCTGGTCGTCGAGCTGGCACGGGAGGTTCCGAACATCGTGGCGGTCAAGGACGCCACCGGCGACGTGGCGGCGGCGGCGTCGGTGGTGGCCGAGAGCCCCGCGGGGTTCGAGGTCTTCTCCGGTGACGATTCGCTGACGCTTCCGTTCCTCTCCGTCGGGGGAGTCGGAGTGATCAGCGTCGCCTCCCACTGGGCCGGGGGCCTGTTCGCCGAGCTGATCGACTCCTACCGTTCCGGTGACGTGGCCCGCGCCATCATCGTGAACCAGCAGTTGGCCGAGTCCTACCGTTTCGAATCGACGGAGGAGTATCCCAATCCGGTGCCGGCGAAGGCAGCCTGCCGTTCCCTGGGCCTGCCGGCGGGGCAGTGCCGGCTGCCCAACGCACCCGCCCCGGAGGCCCTGGACGACCAGGCCAGGGCCGTCATCGCGAAGCTGAGCCGGTTGAACCCGGCGCACCAGTCGGTTGCCTGACCCGGCAAGGTCCGGGCGGTCCGGCGGGCGCCCGGGTGGTACTGGCACGAACAGGAAGTCCTCGGTGAAGAACGAACGTCGAACGAGCGAACCCGGAAAGGGCAGCGGCTCGACCAAGGGCGGTGCGCAGAGAAAAGGCTCGGGCATCGCGCTGCCCAAGGAATCTGGCAAGGCCCCGGCAAAGGCTCAGGCAAACAAGGCTCAGGCAAACAAGGCTCAGGCAAACAAGGCTCAGGCAAAGAGGTCGCACAGCGCGCCGGCCAAGGGTTCGAACACGACTGCCGGAGCCGGGTCGCATGATGCCGTGCGCATCGTCTTCCTGGGCGGCCTCGGGGAGATCGGGCGAAACTGCGCCTGCATCGAGGTGAACGGTCGGATCCTGGTCCTCGACGTCGGCATCATGTTTCCGGACCCGGACATGCCCGGTGTGGACCTGGTGCTTCCGGACTTCACCTACCTGCGTGAAAATGCCGAACGGGTCGACGGGGTCATCCTGACCCACGGGCACGAGGATCACACCGGGGGGCTCGCCTACCTCCTTCGTGACTTCCCGGTGCCGATCTACGGCTCCGAGCTGACCCTGGCATTGGCCCGGAACCGGGTGGACGAGGCAGGAATGGCGGATCGGGCGCAGTTCATCCCCGTCCGGGACGGCGAACGGAGGAGGATCGGGCCGTGCGACGTGGAGTTCCTTCCGGTCACCCACTCGGTTCCCCATGCCTTCGCCACGGCGTTCCACACCCCCCAGGGCATCATCCTGCACTCTGGCGACTTCAAGATCGACCTGCATCCGGTCGATGGCCGACGGACCGATCTGGCACGGATGGGGGCCTTGGCATCCGACCCGGGGATCCGCCTGCTCCTGGCCGATTCGACCAATGCCGAGGAGCCGGGCTTCACTCCGTCGGAGT
>Ga0181523_10000275_pt1 | contig 57962 bp, 61 predicted proteins | sample PEATcosm2014_Bin_43_FD_119752 | JGI IMG/M metagenome (GOLD analysis project Ga0181523, IMG submission 119752) | Peatland microbial communities from MTU Mesocosm Facility, Houghton, MI, USA - PEATcosm2014_Bin05_30_metaG | ecosystem: Environmental > Terrestrial > Soil > Wetlands > Peat | place... | reverse complement strand
TTCCCGACACACCAGCCACTCACCGGGCCGTTGGCCCGGTTCGCTGTGCTGGCCCGGGGGGGGACCCCCCGGAACCCCCCGCTGCGCTCCGCGCCCCGCCGGGGTACTTCCCGACACACCAGCCACTCACCGGGCCGTTGGCCCGGTTCGCTGGGCCGGTCACGAGCGCCTCGCCGTAGCCTGGCCGGATGCGGACCACTCAGCTCCTTGAGACCGACCGGCTGCGCGTCTGGCACCCGTACGCGCCCATGCCGGGCACGCATCCCCCGCTGCCGGTGGAATCCGCGTCCGGGGTCCGGCTCCGGCTGGCCGGCCCGGACGCCCCCGAACTGGTGGACGGAATGTCGTCGTGGTGGGCGGCCATCCACGGGTACCGGCACCCGGTCCTGGACGCGGCGGCCCGGTCGCAGCTGGGCCGGATGAGCCATGTGATGTTCGGCGGCCTGACCCACGAGGCAGCGGTACGGCTGTGTGACCGGCTGGCCACGCTGACCCCGGACGGCCTGGAGCACGTCTTTCTGTGCGATTCCGGTTCGGTCGCGGTCGAGGTCGGGATCAAGATGTGCCTGCAGTACTGGCGCTCACGCGGCCAGCCGGCCAAGCGGAAGCTGCTCACCTGGCGCGGCGGGTACCACGGCGACACGTTCTGGGCGATGTCCGTTTGCGACCCCGACGGCGGCATGCATCGGATGTGGGAAGGGGTGCTGCCCCAGCAGGTCTTCGCCGGCCTGCCGCCGGCCGGTTTCGCGGCCGGCCTGGACCCCGGCTACGCCGCCGAGCTGACCGGACTGATCGCCCGGCACGCGGACGAACTGGCCGCGGTGATCGTCGAGCCGGTGGTGCAGGGCGCCGGCGGGATGCGCTTCCACGACCCCGGCTACCTGCGCGTGCTGCGGTCCGCCTGCGACGAGCACGGCGTTCTGCTGATCTTCGACGAGATCGCCACCGGCTTCGGCCGCAGCGGGATGCTGTTCGCGGCCGGCCACGCCGGGGTGAGTCCGGACGTGATGTGCCTGGGCAAGGCGCTGACCGGTGGCTATCTCACGCTGGCCGCCGCGCTGTGCACGCCGGAGGTCGCGGCGGGCATCTCCGGCGGGGAGGTGCCGGTGCTCGCGCACGGGCCGACGTTCATGGGCAACCCGCTGGCCTGCGCGGTCGCGACCGCGTCGCTGGAGGTGCTGCTCACCGGGTACCCCGGCGGCTGGCAGGCGCAGGTCCGCCGGATCGAGGCGGGGCTGCGCGCCGGGCTCGCCCCGGCCCGGGCGCTGCCCGGGGTCACCGACGTCCGCGTGCTCGGCGCGATCGGCGTGGTTCAGCTCGATCACGGCGTGGACATCGCCGCGGCGACGAAGGCGGCTGTCGTGGAGGGCGTCTGGCTGCGCCCGTTCCGCGATCTCGTGTACACCATGCCGCCGTACGTCACCGGCGACGATGACCTGGCCCGTATCTGCGCCGGCGTGCTCGCGGCCGTGGCCGCGGCCTAACCCCCGCGCCGGGCGCACCTCGATCGCGTTCACGGCCGGTCCCGTCCGCCGGGGGACACCTGGATGACGTTCCGCGCGCGGTCGCGGCGGTCTGCGGCCGGGCGGGCGGCGTCGCCCGCTGGATCGGCCTGGGGCCGCTGCCGAACCTGGCGGCGGTCCTCGGGCCCGAACCGGCCCTGGCGCGCTAACCGGCCCAGTTGTCCATCCCGGGGAGGATCGCTCCCGGCGGCGACCTGGAACCAGACGGTCGTCCCCGCGCCGTCCTGAACGAAGCCCCACCGCGCCGCGAGCTGTTCGACCAGGAAAAGCCCGTGGCCTCGGGTGGCGTACCGGTCCCCGCTCACCTCGGGGCCGCCGTCCGGCGACCCGTCGTCGACGACCTCCACGAGCAGGCCGTCGGGTACGTCGCTCACCACGACCGTCACGGTGCCGCCGTCGTGGCCCGAACTCGTGTGCAGCACCGCGTTGGACACCAGTTCCGAGGTCAGCAAGGCGGCCGTCTCCGCGGCCGGCCCGGCCAGCGCCGTGACGAACGCTCTGGCCCTCGACACCTGCTCGGGACGTCCCCGGATGGTCAGGCTACCGAGGACGACCGCTGCGGGCGTCATGGCTGGCTGGGTCGATCATCGCCCGCTGGCGTCTGCTCCATGCCTTATTCCTCCCCCTATGACCATGGATGCGCTGTTCGCAGCCCGGGACAGCATTAGGTAATAATGCCATCACCGTGCGTTAGAAACGATGATGGTACGCATGGCGGCGCGGCGCAAGTGCATGAAACAAATTTATCGGATGAAATCCCGAATGGGATTTCATCCCGAGCACTGGTGTTGTATCGTCATCCTTGTCAACGAACGGTACGAAGTGATCTCGTTACCGTGTGCTATCCAATGGCCGGTGATCTGAGCGCACGTGCTTCGGCTCCCAAAACCGAGTATTGTGCGGCCGGATGCCTTGAGGGGGTGAGTCGCTCATGACGATGGGTCCGACCGTGCGCCGCCGGCGGCTCGGTTCTGAGCTACGCCGGCTACGGGAGTCTCACTCCATCAAGCTGGAAGAGGTCGCCGAGCACCTCGGTGTGGCCGCGTCCACGCTGTCGCGCATCGAGACGGGCAAGGCGCCGACCAAGTCGGTGTACCTCAGCGCGATGCTCGAGATGTACGGAGTCACCGATCCGGCTCAGCGCCAGGTCCTGATCGACATGGCGCGCGAAGGTCACCGCAAGGGCTGGTGGTCGGTCTACGACGACGTGCTGCCGACCGGGTTCGGGATTTACGTCGGGCTGGAGGCCGAAGCCGCCGGACTGCGCAGCTTCGAGGCCGAGGTCGTGCACGGGCTGTTCCAGACGCAGGAATACGCCCAGGCCGTCCTGCGGGAAGTGAACAGCCGGGACACCGACGAGCAGATCGAGCGGCTCGTCGATCTGCGGATGAAGCGCCAGGAGATGCTGGACCGGAATCCGCCGCTCGACGTATGGGTGATCATGGACGAGGCCGTGATCCGGCGCACCATCGGCGGGGCCACGGTCATGAGCGGTCAGCTCGCGCGGCTGACCGAGGCGAGCAAGATGCCGAATGTCACGCTCCAGGTGCTGCCGTTCGACAGCGGGTCGCACGCGGGTCTGAGAGGGCCTTTTTCCATCCTCGAGTTTCCTGAGCGGGCCGATGCCGATGTGGCGTACGTCGAGTCCCTGGCCGGGATCATCTACCTGGAGAAAGATCGGGAAGTGCGCACCTGCGCGGAGGCGTTCGACCGTCTCCGGGCGGCGGCCCTGTCGCCGGGTGCGTCTGCTGACCTGATCTCCGGGACGGCGGAAGATCTCGTATGACCAATGCCGGGGGCCGGACGGGCGACGCATCGTCCCGGCGGGCCTGGGTTGCCCGACAGCAGGGCTAGGTTGCCCAACAGCAGGTCCAGATAGAACCGCGTTAGTACATCGAAAGGAGAGGCGGATGGAAACCGACCTCACAGGAGTGCGCTGGTTCAAGAGCAGCGCGAGCAGCACCGGCGGGTGCGTGGAGATAGCCCACCTGCCTGAGGGTGGCGTGGCGGTCCGTGACACCAAGGACCGCGCTAAGACGCCGCATGTGTTCGATCGGCACGAGTGGGAGTGCTTCCTCGTTGGTGCCAAGAACGGCGAGTTCGACCTCCCTAGCTAAAGATCGTCTTCGACCTTCCTAGCTGAAGATCGTCCCGGGGCCTTTACTCCGGGCGTTGGGGGGGAGGGGGGGTGACGGGTCCCGCTGAGGGGTAGCGGGACCCGTCACATCTATCCGGTTAGGTCCCCGGGCGCACGCCCCTGATAACGCCGTGGATGAACTCGTTCCACTCCGCGCCGGTGAAGATGAGGGCCGGGCCGTCGGGATGCCGGGAGTTCCGCACCGCGATCCCGCCGCCCGGCAGGACGGCCATCTGCACGCAGTTGCCCCCGGTGGGACCGCTCCGGCTGCTCTTTACCCACGTGATGCCCTGCAGCTCACTGGCGCGCATACCGTTGCGGATGTGGCTCATCGCCGCCCATCCAGTTCGCTGATGATCGACCGCAGCAGGGCCGGAGTCGCGGACGGCTGCGCGCTGACGATGCTCAGCCGCTCCATGGCCAGCATGTACTGGTCGACGTCGGCCTGCTTGTCCAGGTAGAGGGCGCTCGTCAGGTGCTCGACGTAGACGATGTCGGGCAGCTCCCGGTCACCGAACCGCAGCACGCTGAACCCGCTCGGCACCGCGTGCCCCCCGACGCCGTACGGCACCACCTGAAGCGTGAGGTTGGAGCGTTCGCTCGCCTCCAGCAGGTACCTGATCTGGTCCCGCTGCGTGCGGGCATCGCTGACCGGGCGCCGCAGCGCGGGCTCCTCGATGATCACCCACAGCTTCAGCTCGCCGCTCGCGAAGCGCCGCTGCCGTTCCTTACGGACCAGCACGTGGCGTTCCGCCTCCTCGGGGGAGAAGTCGCCCAGGGCCAGGACGGCCGTGGCGTAGCCCTCGGTCTGCAGCAGACCGGGAACGAACTGCGGCTCGTAGATGCGGATGGACGCCGCGGATTCCTCCATCCCGACGTAGGACTGGAACCACTCGGGCAGGATGTCGGTGTGGCGGTGCCACCAGCCCGGGCGGTTCGACTGCTCGGCCAGGGTCAGCAACTGCTCGCGCTCGTCGCGGCCCACGCCGTAGTAGGTCAGCAGGTCCAGGATGTCGATTTCCCTGATCGCATTCCTGCCCAGCTCGATCCGGCTGATCTTGGATTCCGACCCGCGGATGACCTTCGCCGCCTGCTGGGCCGAGATCCGCCTGCTTTCGCGCAGACGCCGCAAGTGCGTGCCGAGAAGGATGCGAAGGACGGTCGGTCCGTGTGCCGCCTCCATCATCAGACTCACCTGTCCTCTCCTCGATCGCCCCAGAGCGATCCGTCCGGGCCAACGGCCACTTCCCGAGCCCGGATGCCGTCGCCGCCAGGACAGTTCTGTCACAACCGGCTAGACTGGTGTCCGGACAAACATGTCGCGAATAGTCAAGACAAAACTGTCACCCAGAAGTGCCCTATCTATGCACATCATTGGCGCAATTGCGTTCCGCCGTACAGCACTTCGCCGTGCCAAGGCAATGATAACGCATATGGGATTTCACGCCATGCTCTCGCGCGCCCGGCCAGAAGGTTGCGCCGCGCAAGTTGTGAATCCATTAAATGCGTTTTCGCCCGATTGCCGCTCCGCCGCCGCGCGCGGCCAGCCAGGCCCGCACCGCCGCGGTCGGCCGGGCGGACCGTGCCGCGCGGACGTCGATGTGCTCTCACCAGGCAATCCTTGTCGTACGCAGCGTGATCATGCGGCTACCGAACGATCCCGGCCGGCCGGTGCGCTGACGGCTGGGCCGTCCCCGGCCCGGCCGGCGCGCCCGACGCCGCCGGCCAGCCGGGCGTGGCCGGCTAGCATCGAAGGCGAGATAGCTGGATTCTGTCCGATAAGTCGGATATGTACCGTTCGGCTGCATGCGGCGCCACACCCCCCTCGGCGCGCCGTGATAACTGATCCATTTACGTGCGGCCACCTGCGCCGTAATGCAAGTGTTCAGCGCACTTTCCTTATCACGGCTTTCGGGGAGTAATGCGGTGACCGAAGATGAGGGCTGGAGAAAAAGGTTCAGACCGGACATTCCGAGTACGGCGCGGATATATGACTACCTGCTCGGCGGGAAGGATAATTACCCGGCCGACCGGGCGGCCGCTGAGCAGATCGCCCAGGTACTGCCAAACGTCCGCACCGCCTGCCAGTGGAACCGCGCCTTCATCGGCCGGGCGATCCGCTATCTCGCGGTCAGCCGGGGCATCCGGCAGTTCATCGACGGCGGCGCCGGTCTCCCGACCGTGCGCAACGTGCACGAGGTCGCGCAGGAGGCGGCGCCGGGCAGCCACGTGGTCTACGTGGACAACGACCCCGTGGTGCTGGCGCACGGCCGGCACCTGCTGCACGGCGTGGCCGGTACCACGATCGTCGAGCACGACCTGCGCCAGCCGGACGAGATCCTGGCCGACCCGGAACTGCGGGCGCTGATCGACTTCGAGCAACCGGTCGCCCTGCTGCTCGTCGCCATCCTGCACTTCATCCCCGATGACGACGACCCGGGCGGGCTCATCAGGAAGCTCCTCGAGCCGTTCCCATCCGGAAGCTACCTGGTCATGTCGCACGGTACCGCCGATGCGACGCCGGAGGTCAACGAGGCCGCCGAGGTCTACGACCAGGCCACCGCGTCGGCGCACGTGCGCAGCCGGGACCACATCCTGCGGCTGATCGAGGGCCTCGGCCTGGCAGAGCCCGGGGTGGTGTGGCTCCCCGAGTGGCGCCCCGATCCCGGCCGCCGGCGACCGCCGAACCCGGCCGAGGCCTATGGCTATGCCCTGGTCGCCCGCAAGCCCTGACGCCCGCACCCTGGACGACTGGGTTCCCACCGCCGAGCACCGGGCCGAACTGGACAGAATTGTCCGGCCGCCGGAAGAGGACTACTGACCGGTGGACCCCTCTGGGGGCCCGGCTCCCGTCCCGGCCGGCGCCTGAACCTTAGCTGTCCGCCTCGGCCGTCTTGTACAGCGCGGCGACGTTCTGGCCGAATACCGCCGAGTAGGACACGGCCGGGTCATCGCCGCCTTGCTCGTAGCCGCCGATAACCCCCATCACGGTGCCCTGCCCGGTGGCCTTGTCCACCCCCACGAGCAACGGGCCGCCGCTCGTCCCGTTCGGGTAGCCGCCGCAGTCGAACTCCAGCTGCGCATTGCTGAACGCCTTGGTCCAGTTCTGGCAGATCATCGGCTCGCTCGCGCCGTTCGGGTAGCCGACCACCTGCGTCAGTTCGACCTCGGGCAGGTCGATGCCGAGCTGTTCCGCGCCGGTGACGTCCTCGATCGGGATACTGGTGTTGTTCTGCCCAACCTGCAGGAAGGCGACGTCATCGTCCTGGCTGGTCGAGTTGTTCCAGGCCTGGTCGGTGAATACCCGCGCGACGTCCCAGATGCCGTAGGGAGCCTTGCCGCCCGCGTATCCCGGCACGAACGCGATCATGCCCTGCGTGCCGGTGACGCAGTGCGCCGCGGTCACGACCAGGTCCCCGTGCGGGCTGTGCACCACGCTGGCCGTGCAGAAATGCGTCCCGAGCTCGCCGTTGCTGGTGGTGAACAGTGCGCCGACGGCCGACGGCCCAGCGGACGGCGTCCCGGTGCGCGCCGGGGACGACGCGAACCCGACGATGTGAGCGATGCGCGCGGTCAGGACGCCGGTACCCCCGTCGGCGGGGGTGGCGAAAATGATGGCCAGCGTCGCGAGCATCGAGGTGCTGATGAAGCGAGCGGACGGCTTGGCCAGCCACCAGAACCAGCGTGATCCCCGCGGCCGGCCCGAAGGCCCTGGCTCGTGCGCCCCCTCGGTCTGCCCGCTCTGCGGACGCATGGTCTCCCTCTCCGGGCGCTTGTCCCATTACGTTTGGTTCCCATTGGGCCGATATTGATGCTGAATCGTGATGATCTTCAATCATCCAGCATGAAGCCGGGGCCGCCCAGGTAAAACGCCTGTGAGGTTGCTCAGAGGTTTCTGGGGACTTGCATGCTCCGCTGGGAGTCGACGGCCGTCACCAGCGCGCGTGGACCTCGGCCCGGAAGTGCTTGTCGTACAGGTTCTCGATCGCGCCAAGGGTCGCGCCGTCCAGCGCGGGCAGGTCAGCGGCCGCGGAGTTCTGCCGCGCCTGGCCGGCGTTGCGTGCCCCCGGGATGACGGTCGTGACCCCGGGCTGCTGGATCACCCAGCGCAGCGCGGCCTGCGCGGGCGTCGCGCCGGGCTGCGCCAGCGCGGCGAATTCCCGCGCCGCGTCCACACCGGCCTCGAAGTCCACCCCGGAGAACGTCTCGCCGAGGTTGACCCGGGAGCGGTCCGTCCAGGCGCGGAAGTTCTCCAAGCCATCCCAGATGTGAGTGATTTCAATTGGATAAGGCCCGGGCGATTGCCTCAAATGACGCATTTGCCTCCGGCGTTAGCCGCGAAGGCCGAGTGAAGGCCTAGCGGTAGGCGTCGAAGGCGAGCTTGATCGCGAGGGCCAGGCCGGCCAGGGCCACGACAATCCGCAATCCCGGAGCTGGCATCCGGCGGACGATTTTCGGCCCCGTCCAGCCGCCAATCAGGAAACCCGCCGCCAGCGGGACCACGAATGACCATCGCACCGGCGCAAAGATGGCGAAGGCCGCCGCGGCGACGAAATTGGCCAGCCCGCTGATCACGTTCTTGACCGCGTTGAGCCGGGCCAGGGTCTCTTCCACCATGACGCCGAGCACGGCGAGCAGCAGCACCCCGCCGCCCGCGCCGAAGTACCCCACGTAGACCGCCGCGCCGAACAGGGCCGCGTTGAGCGCGATGCTGCGCTCGCCCCCTGGCCGCGCCGAGAGTCTCTTGATCCGCGGCTGGATGGCCAGCAGCACGGACGCGCCCGCGATCAGGAACGGCACCACCAGCTGGAACGTCTGCGCCGGGGCCAGCAGCAGGGTCGCCGCGCCCGCCGCGCCGCCCAGCGCCGTTACCGTGCCGAACCGGCGGACGCGGACGCCCTGGCCGGCCAGTTCCGGCTGCGAGCCGGCCGCCGAGCCTGCGCCGGTCAGTACCAGCGACACCGTATTGGTCACGTTCGCCACCAGCGGCGGCAGGCCGAGCGCGAGCAGGACCGGATAGGACACGAGCGAGGCGAGGCTCAGCACGGTGCTCATGACGCCGGCCGCCATGCCCGCGGCCAGCAGCACGAGCCCGTCTGTGACGGTCATATCGAACCGCTCACCGTGGCCGTCCTCCCCTACGCCTGGCGCACGGCAGCGAAGCCGGCGCCCCGTCTCAATATGTGCCGTACCCGGCTCCTCGCTTAACATCCGCCGCCACCCTGCGCGATCATGGTGCCGCCAGCCCCTCGAGAAGGAGGCCCAATGATCTTCATCACCGCCAAGTTCCTGGTGCGTCCCGAGGACGCCGACCGCTGGCCCGAGATCTCCCGTGATTTCACTGCCGCGACGCGGAGCGAACCTGGCTGTATGTGGTTCGACTGGTCCAGGAGCCTGGACAACCCGGCCGAATATGTCCTGGTCGAGGCCTTCCGGGATCAGGACGCCGGGGTGGCGCACGTGTCGTCGGCGCACTTCAAGGAGGCGCAGAAGACGCTGCCGCCGCACCTCGCCGAGACACCCAAGATCGTCAGCGTGACGGTCGAGCAGGATGGCTGGTCCGAGCTCGGTGAGATGGCCGTCAACTAGCCCTCGGTACCGGGCCGGGGTACCGGGCCGGGCCACGAGGCCGGGGAATTAGGCCCGGGTACGCCGCTGCCGGGCCGCCTCGTACAGCAGCACGGTCGTAGCGCTGGCCGCGTTGAGCGAGCTGGCCGAGCCGGTGATCGGGATCCGGGCGATCCGGTCGCTGGCCGCCCGCCAGGCCTCGCTGAGCCCGCTCGCCTCGTTCCCGACCACGATCAGCGTGGGCCCGGTGAGGTCGTGGTCCGCCACGTCGACGTCGCCCTTCTCGTCGGTGCCGAGGATCGTCACCGGCACGCCCGACCGGTGCTGGGCGCGGACCCAGGCGAGCGCACCGACGGGGGAGCCGTCCCGCACGACCGGCACCGCGAACAGCGATCCGGTGCTGGCCCGGACCGCCTTGGGATCGTACGGGTCGGCGCTGTGCCCGGTCACGATGACCCCGGACGCCCCGAACGCGTCCGCCGACCGGACCGCGGTTCCAATGTTGCCTGGGCTGGACGGCCGGTCCAGGGCCACGCCGAGGAAGTCCGGACGGACGGGGATGCGCGTGTAGTCGTCGGGAGGCATCGCCACCACGGCGATCAGCTCCGGCACCTCGTCGGCCTTCTCGCCCAGCTCACCGAGCAGCTCCCCGGCCATGGCGACCTGGGGTGCTCCGCCGGCCCGCACCGACTCCGCCCACGCGGACAGCGGCCGGTCGCCATCGTAGATCAGCGCCCGGATGGGCCAGCCGTGCCGGATCGCGAGCGTGACCGGGCGGACGCCCTGCACGACGAACTCCCCGGACCGCTGCCGCTTCCTCCGGTTGGCCAGGAGTGCCTGCCACTCCTGGAAGCGTGCGTTCCGTGTCGTGATCCGGAGAATTTTGGGGTTCACTCACTCTCCCGGCAGCGCAATCCCTGGGAGCCTATACGGCACCGGGTTGGCGGATGCCCCCCGAGATTGCCCGGAACCGCCTAGCGTAAAGGGGAGAAGTCAGACATCCGCGTCCGATGAATACCATTTTTGCCCAGTTCTCGTTCGGGACCAGAAGTAGCTTTTCGGCACCAGAAGTAGTATTGCGATCGCAATTAGTGACAGTCCGCATGCGATCCGGCCGAACGGGTTTCCGGGCGGTGAGCTGGCCGAGGGGAAGCGCGCGACCTGGTGCGGCAGGAGCGGACATGAACCAGCAGAACCCGGCCGGCGGCCGGCGGGGTCAGGCCACCGCGGCGCCGTGGCCGGATCCGTGCGACGTGCTCACCGGCGAGTGGGTGTCGGCGCTGGCCGTCAGCCGCGACGGGTGCATCTGCTCAGCCGGGGCAGCGGCGGCCGCAGGCGCGACAGCGGGCTCAGGCGGGACAGCGCGCTCAGGCGGGACAGCGGGCTCAGGCGGGACAGCGGGCTCAGGCGGGACAGCGGGCTCAGGCGGGACAGCGGGCTCAGGCGGGACAGCGGGCTCAGCCGGGCTGGCGGAAATCCTGCGCCCGCTGGCCGAGGGCCTGCTGGCGATCGCCCGCGACGTCCCGTTCCAGCCGGAGCACGCGGCCGAGATCGGCGCCGGCCTGGTCGGCGCGAACCTGGTCGGCCCGGACGCCCTGGGCCGCAGCCTCACCGTCATCGGCCGCTCCCTAGCGTCCGCGTGCTCCCGGGCCCGCGCTGGGCCCGACGGTTCCCCCGACGCCACTCCGGTAGGCGGCACCTCGGTGAGCGCCATCCAGGAGGCGGTGGCCGCGGGGTACGTCCGGGCCCTGGTGACCTATCATTCCCAGCACGATCCGCTGACCGGGCTGGCCAACCGCGCGCTGTTCCTGGACCGGCTGGCCGCGGCGGTGGCCCGCCCCACCGGGCGGATCGGCCTCTGCTACGTCGACCTCGACGGGTTCAAGCCGATCAACGACACCCTGGGCCACGACGTCGGCGACGGGCTTCTCGTCGCCGTCGCGCGGCGGCTCACCTACCCGTTCGCGGGACTGGCCGTGACCGTCGCCCGGATGGGCGGAGATACGTTCGCGCTGCTCGTCGAGGATCCCGGCGGCGCCGAGGTCATGGTGGCGCTGGCCCGCGAGGCCCTGACCCGGATCGAGCAGCCGTTCACCATCGGCGGCCATCGCGTGGGCATCACCGCCAGTATCGGGGTCGTCGAGCGGCCCGCGGCCGGGACCCGGACGCCAGAGGTGGTCAAGGACGCCGAAAGTGCCCTTCACTGGGCCCGGGCCGCCGGACCGGGGCGCTGGGCCGTCTACGACCCGGCCCGGCAGGCCGACGACAACACCCGGATGGCGCTGATCGCCTCGATGCGCTCCGCCCTGGAAGCGGGCCAGTTCAGCATCGTGTACCAGCCGATGGTGGGCCTGCCCGGCGGTGAGTTGCGCGGCGTCGAGGCGCTGCTGCGCTGGAACCACCCGACCCTGGGAATGCTCTCGCCCGAGACCTTCATCACCCTGGCCGAGGAAAGCGGCGTCATCACCCCCATCGGCCGCTGGGTGATCGACACCGCCTGCCGCCAGGCGGCGCAGTGGCAGTTGATCCGCCCAGGCACCGCGCCCTTCATCAGCGTCAACCTCTCCCCGCTGCAGGCCCAGGACCCGGGTTTCGTGGGTGATGTGGCCCGGACCCTGGCCGATACCGAGCTGCCGCCCGAGTTGCTGCAGCTGGAGCTGACCGAGAGCGCCCTCGTCGAGGCCGACAGCCGGCCGCTCGAGACCCTGCAGAAGCTGTCGGCAATGGGGGTGCGGATCGCGGCCGACGACTTCGGCTCGGGCTATTCCAACCTCGCCTACCTGCGCCGCCTACCCGTCGACGCGCTCAAGCTGTCGGCGTCCTTCATCCGGGAAGTGTGGCCGGACGGGCCGGCCGACGAACCGATCATCTCGGCCCTGGCCGGGCTGGCCCACACCCTCGGGCTGAACCTGACCGTGGAAGGCGTCGAGACTAGCGAGCAGGCCAGCCGCCTGGCCGCGCTTGGCTGCGACACCGCCCAGGGCTGGTATTTCGCCCCGGCCGTCCCTGGTGATCAGCTCACGGCCCTGCTCCGGGACAACCTCACCCCCCGATTCCCATCCCGAAGACATGCAGGGCGCTGAGGCTGTCACCGACGCCGTGGCTGACGCTGGCGCCGGGCAGCACCCCCGCCCGATTGGCTACTACCGCCGCCGGGCTGATCACTGTTCGGCAGTTCGCTTGCGCCGGCCCCCGCAGCACCCGTACGCGGTCCTCCCGGCTCGTCCGCGGCTCTATTTGCCGTATCGGCTCTATTTGACGTGTCGGCCGGGCCCTGGCCTTCGGTGTCGGCCGGGTCCGCACCTTCGGTGCTCTGCCGAGCAGAGGAATCCTGGCTGGCCAGGACCAGGGAAGAATCCTGGCCAAGCAGGACATCGAGGTAGGCGCGGACCCGGAGCTGGTCCGTGGTCCCGGCCATCCCGGCCGCCTTGAGCTCCAGAGCACGGCTGCTGATCATCTGATCGGCGGCCAGGGCTTCATCGGGCGGGAGTCCGAACCCGCACAAGGCGGCGGTTCCGACGTCTTCACGCCACAGCTCGACCCTGGCATCCCGTTGCGCTTGCTCTCGGCGTTGCCGGGCAGCGTCCGGGTCGACCCGCAGGACCGTCCTGTTCAATGGCTTGTATAGTACGTCGATTCTATCGAATAAAATATCGATAATACAAGCATTGTGGCGACATAATGAGACTGTCCGGGGATGGTCACGCTGCCGGTGGCCCGGTGGCCGCGCAAGGCCCTGAAACCCGCGTCCCACGAGACGACCCGGATGTTGAACTTCGGCCCGCCCAGCGCTTGCATGAGGCGGCGAACATCAGGAAGTAATGCTCGGGGCCGCGCGGCCTGCCGCATTTCATCCCGGCCCAGGTCCCCCCGGGGCCTGCTCTGCTCAGCGGCCGCGGCGCCAGCGGGGCTTGCGCTTTCCCAGGAATGCCTTCATGCCCTCACGCGCGTCGGGTAGCTGGCTGGTCGCGGCCATGACCTCGACGGCGTAGGCGTAGGCCTTCGGCTGGTCCAGGTCGATCTGCGCGTACAGGGCCTGCTTGCCGATGCCCTTGCTTTCCGCGGATCCCTGGGTCACCCGGTCGAGGAGGTGCTGGACGGCGGTGTCGAGCTGCGCGGCCGGCACCACCTGGTTGACCAGCCCCCAGTCCAGCGCGGTCGGGGCGTCGATGACGTCCCCCGACAGCGCGATCTCGGCGGCGCGCTTGCGGCCGACGTTCCTGGCCACCGCCACCATCGGCGTGTGGCAGAACCAGCCGCCCTTGCCGCCGGGCGCGGCGAAGCCGGCGTCCTCGCTCGCCACGGCGAGATCGGCGCTGGCCACCAGCTGGCAGCCGGCCGCCGTGGCCAGCCCGTGCACCCGCGCCACCACCGGCTGCGGCACCTGCTGGATCAGTGTCATCAGCTCGGTGCACGTCATGAGCAGGGAGCGGACGGCCGGCAGGTCAGCGTCGGCGACGTCGGCGAAGTCGTGCCCGGCGCAGAACACCGGCCCGTTACCGGCCAGGACGATCCCCAGGGGATCGCCGTCGCCGAGGTCGCGGAACGCGGTGATCAGCTCGCGCATGTGCGCCAGGGACAGGGCGTTGCGGCGCTGCGGCCGGTTCATGGTGACGGTCGCGAAATCGCCCGAACGCTCGACCAGGATGTGCTCAAACTCCATGGCAGCCTCCCGAGCGCAGCCTACGCCTTGCGCGGGGGACGGCCCAGGCCGCCGGCAACCTACGCCAGCTCGTCCGGCGCGAACGGCTCCCCGTGCCCGGGCGCGATCCGCGCCGGGGGTTCGCAGCCGGAGCCGTCCGTGTCGTGGGCGGCTTCGGCTGCTTCGCAGGCGGCGATTTCGGGGTCGACCGGGCCGGGAGCGTCCGCCGCGTCCTGCGCGTGCCTGGCGTCGTAGGCCGTCTGCGCCGCGTGGATGTCCGCGACGTGGCTGTCGGCCCAGTCGATGAGCTGCTCGATGGTCTGCAGGAGGGTCCGGCCCATCGGGGTGAGCTCGTAGTCGACCCGTGGCGGGATAACCGGGTGAATGGTCCGCGAGACCAGGCCGTCGCGTTCCAGCCCGCGCAGGGTCACGGTGAGCATCCGGCCGGTGATCCCGTCGATCCCCCGGCGCAGCTCACTGAACCGCATGCTCCCCTGGCCGAGCCGGTCGATCACGAAGACGGACCACTTATCGCCGACCCGGTGCAGGACCTCCCGCGCCCGGCACCCCGACAGCAGCGGCCGCCGGGTAACGGTTTCCGCGGACGCGGGCAACGACCCGGGCAAGGACGCGGGCACCGACCCGGGCGAGGACGCGGGCACTGTCGCCCCCGCAGCCAGGCGCGACGCGTCGGCGGCCGCCCGCATTGCCCCATCGGTACCGGTTACTGCCATGTAACGAGGATACAGGCTTAGCGGGAAAGCTTTAAGTTTCAAACAGAATAACTTGACGCTTCAAATAATATGTGGTTACTATTGGGAACCTAAGCACGGTTGAGAACCTGACAAGTACAGCACCACCATAGGAGAGGCCATGAGCACTGCTGCTACCGAGATCCCCGGCTACATCGCGGGTGCGTGGGCGATCGACCCCATCCACTCCGAGGTCGGCTTCAGCGTCCGGCACATGATGGTGAGCAAGGTCCGGGGCAAGTTCGAGAAGGTGGAGGGCACCTTTACCACCGGCGCCGACCCGCTGCAGTCCACGGTCCGCGCCGTCATCGACGCCCCGTCGATCACCACCAGCCACAACGACCGTGACAACCACGTTCGCAGTGCGGACTTCCTGCACGTCGAGAAGCACCCCACCATCACGTTCGACTCCACGGGTGTCCGCCAGGACGGCGGCGACTTCCTGGTCGACGGGAGCCTCACGATCAAGGAAGTCACCCGGCCGGTCACCCTCACGCTGGAGATCAACGGCTTCGGCCCGGACCCCTACGGCGGTACGCGGGCGGGCTTCTCCGCGAAGGGCGAGATCAGCCGAAAGGACTTCGGCGTGAGCTTCGACGGCGTCATCCCCGGCACCAACGGTGCGGTCGTCGGCGACAAGGTGTCCCTCGACCTCGAGATCGAGGGCGTCCTCCAGCCGTAACTCCCGAAACTTCACCCCACGGTGGCGTCATTGTGGTCGCGCGAGCGGCCATGGTGGCGCCACCGTGGCCGTGTGCAGGGGTCCGGGGGGCGTTCATGCCCAGGGCCGCGGGGCAGGCCGTCCTAAGATGGCGCTAGCGGGCGATCCCCGAGCATGCGGAGGCGAGCGCGATGCCCTCAGGACCCACCTTCGTGATCATTGGCGCCTCGCTGGGCGGAGCCCGGGCGGCGGAGGCGCTCCGGGACGAGGACTTCGGCGGGCAGATCGTCCTCGTCGGTGCGGAGCCGCACCACCCGTACGAGCGGCCGCCGCTGTCCAAGGGCTACCTCCAGGGCGCTGAGGAACGGCAGTCGATCTTCGTCCATGACGACGGCTGGTACGCCGAGCACGCCATTGACCTGCGGCTCGGCTCCGCGGTCACGGCCATCGACCGGAACCTGCGCCAGGTTGTCCTGGCCAGCGGGGAAACGGTCGGCTACGACAGGCTGCTGCTGACCACCGGAGCGGTGCCGGTCCGGCTGCCGGTGCCGGGAGCGGACGCCAACGGGGTCCTCACCCTGAGGACGGTGGATGACAGCGAGCGGCTGCGCGAGACTCTGGCGTCCGTATCGCGGGTCGCCATCGTCGGGGCCGGCTGGATCGGGCTGGAGGTGGCCGCCGCGGCCCGGGCCGCCGGGGTCGCGGTGACGGTCATCGAAGCGGCGGAGCTTCCGCTCCTGGGCGTGCTGGGCCCAGAGGTGGCCCAGGTGTTCCTGGACCTGCACCGCGAGCACGACGTCGACTTCCGGCTCAGCGCCCAGGTGGCCGAGATACTGGTCAGCGCGGATGCGGCCACCGGCGTCCGGCTGGCCGGCGGGACCGAGATCAGCGCGGACGCGGTGGTGACCGGGATCGGTGTGGCCCCCGCCACCGGCCTGGCCGACGCCGCGGGCCTGGACGTCGACGGCGGCGTCCGCACCGACGCGTCCCTACGGACCTCCGACCCGGTCATCTACGCCGCCGGGGACGCCGCACGCGCCTACCATCCACTGCTCGGCACGTACCTGCGCGTCGAGCACTGGTCCAACGCGCGCCACCAGCCGGTCGCGGCGGCCCGCGCGATGCTGGGCCAGGACGTGGCCTACGACCGGCTGCCGTACTTCTTCAGCGACCAGTACGACCTCGGCATGGAGTACTCCGGGTACGTGCCCCCGGGCGGCTACGACCAGGTGGTGTTCCGCGGGGACGTGGGCAAGCGGGAGTTCATCGCGTTCTGGCTGTCTGGCGGGCGGGTGCTGGCCGGCATGAACGTCAATATCTGGGACGTCAACGACCAGATCCAGGAACTCGTCCGGAGGGGCCGCCCGGTCGACCCCGGCCGGCTGGCCGACCCGGACGTAGCCGTGGCCGAGACGGCCTGAATCCCAGGCTCAGCGACCCGGGCGGTGCGCGTTGCGCTCCAGGTGCTGGCGCAGTGAGCAGGTCGGCCAGGCCCTCGCCAACCCGGTCGCTGGAGGGCACGGTGACGAACGCACCGCCGCGCGCGCCGACCCGGATCTCGACAAGTCCGCTCGATTCCAGCGTCCGTAGGGCCTCCCGGACGGTGACCCGGCTGACGCCGAAGCGCTCGCACAGGTCCCGTTCGGGTGGCAACCGGCCTCCGGGCTTGAGTTGCCCCTGCCGCATCAGGAGCCGGTTCAGCGGCCGCCCCTGCTCCAGGCGGCCGTGTCGTGGCTGCAGGCGGCGTACCGCTGGGCGGCGCTGACCACGGCCTGGTCCGACGGAAGGCCTGGGCAGGCGTTACCGGTGGCGACGACGGTGACCATGAGCCAGAGGGCGCCCAGCAGGCTGAGCGCCACGATGGAGATCATCATCGCCCGCCGGCCGGTGCTGGCCTCGGTCGCCGGCATGGCCGCCGGCGACGCCAGCTTGGCGAAGCCCGCGAACATCGATCTCAGCCCCGGATCACTCTGGTGGAGACTCTTCTCGATCTGGTCCAGGACCTTTTGCTGGCGCTCGGGCAGGCTCATCCGTTTCTCCGGTGCATCTTTGACTCCCGCTGCCGTGCCGCCTGGGCACTTGTCCGGGCATCTGTCCCTGCTGAGGCCTGCTTGGACGGGAACCGCAACCGTAACCGTAACCAACTATGACATGCCCCGCCGGAAGCCAGATCATCCACGGTCACCTGCCTGGTAACCGCGGGCTGAAGTAATAGCCTGGGGTGCCGGCGGGCACGCGATCAGCCACGCTGGGTGCTTGGGAGGGACGGATGCGTATCAGCGATGTACTTCGGGTCACGGGCACGCAGGTCGTCACCGTGACTCCGGACACGAGGGTACGGCGCCTTCTGACGGTGCTCGCGGAACACCGGATCGGTGCTGTCGTCGTCTCTCGCGACGGCACCTCGGTCGACGGGATCGCCAGCGAGCGGGACATCGTCCGGGCGCTGGCCAAGCGGGGCGCCGCGGTGATGTCCGAGCCTGTCACGGCCATCTACACAGCCGAGGTCCATACGGTCATGCCACAGACCCCCATCGAGGAGGTCATGCGCATGATGAGCAAGCACCGGGTGCGGCACGCGCCGGTCGTCGCTGACGGCGCCTTGCGGGGGATTGTGAGCATCGGCGACGTCGTGAAGAACCGTATCGACGAGCTCGAGGCCGAGCGGGTCGCATTGACCGACTACATCACAGGTATACGCTAACGCGCCGGCCCAGCCGACCGACGGCCGCCCGCCACCGCGCCGCGCTTAGGCTGCTGTTATGGCTGATATCCGGGTCGGGACGGCGTCGTGGACGGACAAAACCCTGATCGAGTCGGGCTGGTACCCGCCCGAGGCGAACAACGCCGAAAAACGCCTCCGCTACTACACCCGCCAGTTCCCGCTGGTGGAAGTGGACTCCTCCTACTACGCGCTGCCCGCGGAGCAGACCGCGGCCGCGTGGGCGCACCGGTCCCCGAAGGGTTTCACCTTCAACATCAAGGCGTTCAGCCTGTTCACCCAGCACCCCACGCGGGTGGCCGCACTGCCCAAGGACCTGCGGCCGACGGTGGAGAAGGCGGCCGACGGCAAACCCAACGTCTACCTCAAGGACGTCGACCCCGCGGTCACCAACGAGGCCTGGGAGCGTTTCCTGGCCGCGCTGGAGCCGCTGCGGCGGACCGGGCGGCTCGGCGCGATCCTGTTCCAGTTCCCGCAGTGGTTCGTGATCGGGCGCGCCCGCAAAGAGTACATCCTCCTCGTCGCCGAGCGGGTCGCACCGCGCCAGGTCTGCATCGAGTTCCGCAACAAGACCTGGATGAGCGAGGACAACCGCGAGGAGACGCTGAAGTTCCTGTCCGATCATCAGCTGCCCTACGTGTGCGTGGACGAGCCGCAGGGCTACCCCAGCTCCGTCCCGCCCGTGCTGGTCGCCACCGCGCCGCTCGCCGTCGTCCGCATGCACGGGCATTCGGACAAGTGGGACAGCCGCAACATCCAGGAAAAGTTCCGCTACCGGTACCCGGCGAAGGAACTGAAGCAATGGGCGCCGAAGGTCCGCGCGCTCGCCGCCGACGCCGACACCACGCACGTCCTGTTCAACAACTGCTACAGCAACGACGCCCAGGTCAACGCGCGCCAGCTGGCCGACCTCCTCGCGACCGAGCAGCACCTGGACCGCTAGATCACGGGCGCGGGCATGCCGTCCAGGCGCTGCTCGGGGAACTCCATCGCCGTGGGGTCGAAACCGGCCGACAGCGCCGACAGCGCCGCGTCGAGGTAGACGGTCAGGTCGCTGTCGGCCCGCGCGCTCCACCGCTCGTAGGCGGCCCGGCATGCGGCCAGCGTCGAGCGGCCGACCGTCAGCGGGTAGAGCGACCAGGGCGGATGCCCGGTGCGGCTGGCGACGAACTGGCTGACCACGCGTTGCCAGGCGTCGTAGCGGACGGCGGCGCTGGACTGCAGGGAGGGCGCCGACGCGATCAGGTTCATCCGGGCGCGCAGTTCGAGGACGTCTTCGGCCCGGTAGTGGTTCGCGGCCACGACCGCCTGCCGGATCGCGTCCATCATCGGGACCGAGTCCGGCAGCTGGGCCAGGGCCTCCCTGATGACGCTGATCTCGGAGTCGAATTCACCCCACAGCACGCTGGCCTTGGAGTCGAAGTACCGGAAGAACGTGCGCCTGCTCACCCCAGCCTCCGCAGCGATCTGCTCGATCGGGGTCTCGTCGAAGCCCTGCTCGGTGAACAGCCGGAGCGCGATCAGTTCCAGCGTCCGCCGGCTGGTGCCCGGAGGCCTGCCCCGGCGCGCTGCGGGCCCGGCCGGCCCGGTGTGCGCTGCGGGCCCCGGGGGCGCTGCAGGCTGAAGATCGTCCATGAATTCTCTTTGATAGTAGTCCGGGCTCTTGATCGCGGCACCGTGTGACGTTAACGTAAAGGATATTCGTCACGCGGTGTCGAAATCCGTACGGCGCCCGTCTCCGCACGCAGAGGAGCTGGTATGAGCGAGCAGTCCCCGCCCGCCGATCCCCGTACCGATGGCCCGGGGCCCGCCGCTCCCGATGCCGAGACCGACGCTGGGGAACTGCTGATCGAGGAAATCTCGATCGACGGCATGTGCGGTGTGTACTGACACCAGCGGCTGCCCCCAGGGGCAGCCGCTGGTGAACGCGGCACCCCTGCCCCTGGTTGAGCAGTTCCAGTTTGGCCTGGCCGCCCCGATCTGCCTGACCTGGGAACTCACCTACGCCTGTAACCTGGCCTGCCGGCATTGCCTGTCCAGTTCCGGGCGCCGTGATCCGCGCGAGCTGTCGACCGCCGAGTGCAAGGCGGTGATCGGCGAGCTGGAACGCATGCAGGTGTTCTACGTCAACGTCGGTGGCGGCGAGCCGACCGTCCGGCCCGATTTCTGGGAGCTCGTCGACTACGCCACCGAGCATCACGTCGGCGTCAAGTTCTCGACCAACGGCGTCAAGATCACCGCGGAGGTGGCCCGGCGGCTCGCGGCCAGCGACTACGTCGACGTGCAGATCTCCCTCGACGGCGCGACCGCGGAGGTCAACGACGCGGTCCGCGGGGCGGGCTCATACGCCACGGCGCTGGCCGCGATGCGCAACCTCGCCGCCGCGGGTTTCGCCGGGTTCAAGATCTCGGTCGTCGTCACGCGGCACAACGTCGGCCAGCTGGACGCCTTCAAGGCGCTCGCCGACCGGTTCGGCGCCCAGTTGCGGCTGACCCGGCTGCGCCCGTCCGGGCGCGGCGCGGACGTCTGGGACGAGCTGCATCCCACCGCGCAGCAGCAACGTGACCTGTACGACTGGCTCGCCGCGCGCGGCGAACAGGTCCTGACCGGGGACTCCTTCTTCCACCTGGCCGCGTTCGGCGAGTCGCTGCCCGGCCTCAATCTGTGCGGCGCGGGGCGGGTGGTGTGCCTGATCGACCCCGTCGGCGACGTATACGCCTGCCCGTTCGCCATCCACGACAACTTCCTGGCCGGCAACGTCCGCGGCCCCGGCGGGTTCGCCGTGGTGTGGCAGCAGGCGCCGCTGTTCGCTGAGCTGCGCCAGCCCCAGGGCGGCGGCGCGTGCACGTCCTGCTCGGCGTATGACGCCTGCCGCGGCGGCTGCATGGCGGCTAAGTTCTTCACCGGCCTGCCGCTCGACGGTCCCGACCCCGAGTGCGTGAAGGGCCACGGCGAGCGGGCCCTGCTGGCGCAGGCCGGCGCGCCCGCGCCGCGCCCGTCCGGCGACCACTCGCACCGGACCGGCCGGGCCCCCCGTCCCGCAGCGCCCGGACGGCCCGGCGGGTCCAGCCGCCCGGCGCCGGTGCCTGTGTCCATCGGCCTGCGCCCACCGCCATCCGCGCTTCGCGCGGTGCGGCCGCCGGATCGCGCGTGTGACGAGAACCCGCTGGCCGGCTTCACGCCGGGCGCTCCATTGAGCGCTCCTCCGGCCGCCTAGCCAGGCGGCTCCCAGCGCGCGCTGCCCTACCGCGGGCCGGGCCGCGGTTCCGGTGCCTGGCCCGTGGCCGGTCCCGTCTCACTGGCCGGCGCCTGGCCCGTGCCTGGCCGAGCGGACCCGGAGGTGGTGGGGGGAGCGCTTCCAGACGCTCAACGCACTGCCAATCCCGTATGTCGAGCCCATCGACATCTCCAACGCGCTGCTCTGGCTGGCCTCCGACGAGCGCGCTACGTCACCGGGGTGCCGCTGCCCATCGACGCCGGCGAGCTCGTCAAGTAACCGGCCGGGTATCAAGTAACCGGCCGGGTATAACGAAAGTCATTCATGCCACGAGGGGGTGACCGCGATGGCCGAACGGCAGGGCAGCAGCGTGCGCGGGGCCATCGATCCGGCCAAAGGCCGGCTTTGACCGACCTGGCCGCGCTGTCCTCTCCCGAAGCGGCGCACCTCGCCGACGAGGGCGCGCTGCTCGCGGTGCCCGTGGCGTCCACCGAGCAGCACGGCGCGCACCTGCCGCTGTCCACCGACACCGACCTTGCGGTGGCCCTATGCGCGCGGCTGGCCGAGTCCCGGCCCGGCGTCGTCGTCGCGCCGCCCCTGGCCTACGGGGCGAGCGGGGAGCACGAGGGCTTCGCCGGGACGATCTCCATCGGCCAGGAGGCGGTCGAGCTGGTGCTCGTCGAGCTGTGCCGTTCGGCCACGCTGACCTTCCCGCGGGTCCTGCTGGTCTCGGCCCACGGGGGCAATACTGAGGCGGTGCGGCGCGCCGAGGAACGGCTGCGCGGTGAGTCCCGCGACGTCTACGCCTGGCTGCCGCACTGGCGGGGTGACGCGCACGCCGGGCGCACCGAGACGTCGCTGCAGCTGGCTCTGGCCCCGCAGTCGGTGCGGATCAACCGCGCCCGGGCGGGCAATACAACGCCGATCGCCGACCTGATGCCCGCGCTGCGCGCGTCATCCGTCAAGGCCGTCAGCCCTAACGGCGTGCTCGGCGACCCGGCCGGGGCGTCCGCCGAGGAGGGGGCGGCGGTGTTTGCCGCCCTGCTGGGGGACCTGCTCGCGTGCGTGCGGAGGTGGTGCGTTGACTGACCCGCACCTAGCGCAGCCCCATGGGGCCCGGCCGCCGCCGCCGGCGGCCGTGCCGGTCACCGGGCGGCCGACGGGGCTGCCTACGGGGGCGCAGGCCGAGCCGCTAACGGAGCCACCGCCGGGGCCCGGCGGCGCGCCGCGCGTCGCCCTCGTGGCCGGGGCGGCCCGGGGGATCGGGGCCGCCACGGTCGCCGCGCTGGCGACGGCCGGATGGCGGGTTATGGCGGTCGACCGCTGCGCCGACGACCCGGCCCTGCCGTACCCGCTCGGCCGGCGTGCCGAGCTGGAGAAGGTGGCGGCGGACGCGGGCCCGGACGTGGTCATCGCCGAGGCGGACACCCGTGACGTGGCTGCCCTCGCGGCGGCGGTTGCGGAGACCGAACGGCGCTGGGGAGGGCTGGACGCCGCCCTCGCGGTCGCCGGGGTGATCGCCGGCGGCGTCCCCGCCTGGGAGGTGCCGGTCGGCCAGGAACAGGCCGTGCTCGACATCGACCTCGGCGGGGTGCTGAACCTCGCCCGGGTGGCGGTGCCCGCGCTGCTGCGCCGCCCCGAACCGCGGCACGGACGCTTCCTCGCCGTCGCCTCCACTGCCGCGACGCGGGGGTTGCCCATGCTGGCCGCCTACTGCGCTGCCAAGGCCGGGGTGACCGGATTCATCCGCGCCCTCGCCGTGGAGCTGCGGGGCACCGGGATCACGGCCAACGCGGTCAGTCCCGGCTCGACCGCGACGCCCATCCTGGACCAGAGCGCGCGGCTGTACGGGCTGCCGTCGGCCAAGTCGTTCGCCCCGCAGCAGCCGCTCGGGCGGCTGCTCGACCCGGCCGAGGTCGCCGCCGTGCTGGCGTTCCTCGCCGGGGACGGGGCTAGCGGCATGACCGGCGCGGTCGTCCCCGTCGACGGCGGCCTGGCCCTGTGAGACAGGCCTGGTGTGGGTGGGGATCAACACCACGAGTTCCGGCCTGGACGGCGGCCCGGGCGCCTACCTGAGCGGCGCGATCGTGGCCCTTGTGGTCTGGCGGCCTGGACCTCCTCTTCGGGCGGAACCTGAGCTTGACATCGGACCGGAACTAACCTACAACTGAACTTGTAGGTTCCTTGGAACCAGAAAAAGTTCTCTACGAGTATTCGGAGGTGGGCGATCATGGTGCTGACGTCGATTGACCCGTTCGTCCAGGAAATTGAGCGGCAGTTCGACCGGCTGGCCCAGCGGCCGTTCGGGCAGGGCTCCGGGGCCGGGATGCCGATGGACGGCATCCGGCGCGCGGGTGAGGTTGTGCTCCGGTTCGACCTGCCGGGCGTCGACCCGGATTCCATTGAGGTCGCGGTGGACCGCGGCGTGCTCTCAGTGAGCGCGACCCGCGATGAGAAGTACGGCGAGGACGAGCACCTGTTCATCCGCGAACGGACCATGGGTACCTACACCCGCCGGGTGTACCTGTCGGACCACCTGGACACGGGCGCGATCGAGGCCGCGTACAACAACGGCGTCCTGGCGGTGCGCATCCCCGTGGTGGAAAAGGCCAAGCCCCGCAAGATCGAGGTCCAGCGGGCGAACGGCACGGCCCACGCGGACCGGGATGAGCACGCGCTCGGCAGCTGATCCGGCTGAGCAGCTATCTGGGCTGATTTGGGAAAGGGCCTGGCCGGTGAGCGACCGTTCACCGGCCAGGTTCTATCGTCTGCTCAGGGGAAGGGAGTGACCGGGATGCGGCTGCCCATGCTGGATGACGAGCACGCGCCCTTCTACACGGTGGGCCAGGTCGCGGCGATGCTGGCGGTTCAGCACGCGTTCCTGCGCCGCATCGACGACCAGCAGGTGGTGACCCCGCAACGTTCACCGGGCGGCCAGCGCCGGTACAGCCGCTACGATATCGGGCGCGTCCAGCGGGTGGTGGTGATGATGGGGGAGGGGATGACGCTGCCCGCGATCCGGCGCATCATCGAACTGGAGCGGCAGCTCGCGGAGGTCAGCCGGCAACGGGACGAGCTTGCCCGGCGGCTCGCCGCGTTGCGCCAGGTCGGCCACTCCTGACGAAAGGGACGCCTGTGCCGCCGACCCCGCCGCCGGCCAGGGCGCATCCCTACCCGGGGCGGTGGCCAAGGCCACCCCGCCGGGCTCTTAACCTGTGCAATCCTGCGCGTGGTATGAAGGTGGCCATGGCGGCAGTGGTGCAACACGCAATCGGGGCCGGAGCCATGAGCACCGACGGTTCCTGCGGCCCGGTGTCTCGCGCGCCCGCCGGCCGGTAGCCCGGGATGCCGCGTAACTACGTGGTAGTCGGGGCCGGGGTCCTCGGAGTATGCGTGGCGGCCTACCTGGCCGAGACGGGCGCCGACGTGACGCTGCTGGAGCAGGCCCAGCCCGGCCACGCTGCCACCCGATCGAGTTTTGCCTGGCTGAACTCCAACAACAAGACGCCCCGTGCGTACCACGACCTCAACTACGCGGGGATGCGGGCGTGGGCGGAGCTTGCCCGGTCGGCCGGGCCGCCCGGCTCCGGCGCCTCCCCGTCCGCCGATGGCTCCCCTTCCGCCGGGGCCCCCCTCTCCGCCGGGGCCTCCCCGTCCGCCGATGGCTCCCCTTCCGCCGGGGCCCCCCTCTTCGCCGGGGCCTCCCCGTCCGCCGATGGCTCCCCTTCCGCCGGGGCCCCCCTCTTCGCCGGGGCCTCCCCGTCCCCCGATGGCGCCTCCCACGCCGACGGCTCCGGTCATCCGGCCTGGTACCGGCCGAACGGCAATCTCGAATGGGCGGACAGCACCGAGGGGCACGCCGAACTCAGCGCGCGGGTCCGCCGCCTCACCGAATGGGGATATCCGGCCACCCTGGTCGATGCGGCCGCGGCCGCCGAGCTGGAACCATCCCTGCGGCTGCCCCCGTCGGTCACCGAGGTCGCGTGGTTCCCCGAGGAGGGCTATCTCCTGACCGGGCCCCTGGTCGCGCAGATGGCCGGGTTGGCCGCCGCGCGGGGAGCCACGGTCCTGACCGGCGCGGCGGCGCGGGTGGTGGGCATCGACGCTGACGGCGGCTCGGTGCATGCGGTGCGGACGGCCACCGGCCAGGTCATACCGGCCGACCTGGTGGTGTGCTGCGCGGGACGCTGGGCGCCCCAGGTGGCGGCGCTGACCGGATCGACCTGCCCGGTGCCGCTGGTCCCGTGGTCGTCACCGGGTGCGGAAGCCCCCGGGCTCGTCGTGCAGGCCGGTCCCGGCTCCGCCCTGGCGCGCATGGTGCACGCGCCGGAGGTCTACTTGCGGCCCCATTCCGGTGGGCTCGTGCACCTGGAGGCGCCGGACGTGGCGGTGGACCTGCATACGCCGGACGCGAAGCTGCGGGCGGGTGCGGCGGAACTGCTGCGCCGCGCCCGCCTGGTCATCGGCGGGCTGGACGACGCCGAGGTCGCCCGGTACCGCGTGTGCGTGCGCCCGATGCCGGCCGACGGCCAGTCCATCGTCGGCTGGCTCCCCGGCGCCAACGGCGTGTACCTCGCGGTGACGCACAGCGGCGTCACCCTCGGCGCGCACCTGGCCCACCTGATCACGGCCGAGGTGACCAGCGGCGCTCCCGCCGCCCAGCTCGCACCGTACCGGCCCGCCCGATTCGCCCCCTCCGCCAGCCGGCGCTTATCCGGATCGCCGCCGGTGGCCCGGGCCCCGCGAGTCTCAGGCCTCCAGGGCGGCCCGCACCAGGTCGAGGAGTTCGTCGTCGGTGATGTCCGCCGCGTCGCTGGGCCGCAGCTGGATGGTTCCCTTGCTGGTCTTCAGCGTGGGATGGCGGGACGTGAAGTCCGTCTCGCGGCCCTGCCGCCAGCCGTAGACCGAGACGCCGTGCTTCCATGCGCCGACGTAGAGGCGGCGGCGGCCGACCTTGTAGGCCGGGATCTGATACGACAGCACGACGGTGGCGTCCGGGTACGCGGTGAGGATCAGCCCGTGCAGCCGGTCGAACACGGGCCGGTTCTCGGCAGCCATCCTGTCGATGTACGTCCGCACCGCCTCATCCACCGTCCCATTGTGGCCTCTTTCGGCGGGCTCATCCACCGTCCCATTGTGGCCTCTTTCGGCGGGCCCGGAATGGTGCGCAGTTCGTGGCATGGCCGTCTCCTGTCGCCGCTGTCCACCCTGTGCCGGTACCGACGGCCGGGCCGGGCGGAAATCATCGCCCCGCCCCCCTGTTCGCCCCGGCCGGTTCCGGCCCGTCCTCAGGCCCGGCTGGGGAATCCGGAGCCGGGTCCGGCCGGTTGAAGCAGTGGAACAAGGGGAGGCGCAGGGAAGGCGGGCCGCGGATGAGAGCGCATCGGGATGACAGAGCGTAAGCCGCCAGCGATGAGCGACACCTCGTGGATTGATCAGCAGATCATGGAGGCGGAAAAACGAGGTGTGTTCGATAATCTGCCCGGGACCGGTAAGCCGCTCCCGGACCGGGGCGAAGCGGATTCCGGTCAGGCCTGGTTGCGGGACTACCTGCGCCGGGAGGGGGTGCCGACCGAGGGACTCCTGCCCACCCCGCTGAGACTGCGCAAGGAAGCCGAACGGCTGGCCGCGGAGGTACAGAACCTGCGCTCCGAGCAGGCCGTACGGGACGCCGTCCAGGATCTCAACCGGCGGATCATGAAGTGGCGCCAGGCCCCGGCGGGGCCGCCGATATTCGTGCCCTTGGTCAACGAAGAGGAAATGGCCGCCATATGGAGAGCCGCGCACTCGGTAAAGGCGCAGGTTTCACCTCCGGCTTCACCCTCGGCCGCAACTGATACCGGAACGGGAGACACAGCACCTCCCCGGCTGGGATGGTGGCGTCGCCTCGGCCGCCTCGGCCGCCTCGGGAGGCCGGGCGGGGCCGTGAGATAACTGGCGGGCAGGACCTATTCGGAGCGGGGGGTGCCATGTTCCACGTGGATTCCGAGGTCGGCCGCCTGAGGCAGGTGGTATTGCACCGCCCTGATCTGGAACTTAAGCGCCTCACCCCGGACAATGCCGCCGACCTGCTCTTCGACGACGTGCTCTGGGTGAGCAGGGCGCAGGCCGAGCACGACGCGTTCGCCGATGTCCTGCGCTCGCGGGGCGTGGTGGTCCACTACTACCGCGACCTGCTGGCCCAGACGCTGGAGATCCCGGAAGCGCGCGCGTACATCCTGGACCAGGTGTTCGACCCGCGCTGGCATGGCCCACTCGCCGCCACCACCCTGCGCGCCACGATGGACGGCCTCGACTCGCCACGCCTGGCCCGCTTTCTGGCCGGCGGGATCACCAAACGCGAGATTGCCGAATACGGCCCGGAGCCGAAGAGCATCGCCTTCCATTCCCTCGATCCCGACGGCTTCGTGCTGGCGCCGCTGCCGAACTTGCTTTATCAGCGCGACACGTCGTGCTGGATCTACGGCGGCGTGTCCATCAACGCGATGCGCCGGCCGGCACGGATCCCGGAGACCGTCAACGACGAAGCCATCTACCGCTGGCACCCGATGTTCGCGCGGGAAGACTTCGATGTCTGGTATCACGGCGCCGACGCCGCACCGGCCACCATCGAGGGCGGCGACATCCTGGTCATCGGCAACGGGGCGGTGCTGGTCGGGATGAGCGAGCGGACCACGCCGCAGGCTGTCGAGGTGCTCGCCCACCGGTTGTTCGCCGCCGGGGCGGCCCGCTGCCTGGTCGCCATCGACATGCCGAAGACGCGCGCGTTCATGCACCTGGACACGCTGTTCACGATGGCCGACTACGGGGTGTTCACCAAATACGCGGGGATGGGCATGCTGCCCTCCTACACGGTCGAGCCGGGTGCGACGGCCACTGAGCTCAAGGTCACCGATCACCCGCCGGGGGATATGCACCGTGCCATAGCCGCCGCGCTCGACCTGCCGTTGATCAGGGTGCTGACCGCTGTCCAGGACGTTCATTCCGCGCTGCGGGAGCAGTGGGACGATGGCTGTAACGTACTGGCGGTCGAACCAGGAGTAGTCGTCGCCTACGAGCGGAACGTCACCACCAACACCTACCTGCAGGACAATGGCATCGAGGTGATCGTGGTGCCGGGCGGGGAACTCGGCCGGGGCCGGGGCGGCCCGCGCTGCATGAGCTGCCCGATCGAGCGCGACGCCTGAGCCGGGACCACCCGGATCGAGTAACGACCCGACCGGCCAGTACGACGCTGGCGGCTGCAGCGCGTCCCGGACATACCCCAGCACTTCGGTCCAGAATTCTGCCGAACGGTCCAGCTGGGAGCAGTCGATCACGACAGCCAACTCGCCCCGCAGTAAGGATGCGGCTGACGGTGCATTGTCGTGGTAACGATCGCGGGTCGCGGCGGAGCGGGTGATCGACCGGAATCTCGACGAGAACGATCCGGACGCCCTCCGGATCCTCGATCCACATCTCGATCAGTCCCCAGGGCTCGGTCATGGGCTCTCGGAGAACACGCACGCCGGCCGCCGCCAGCCGTTCGTGCTCAGCATGAACGTCTCGCACCTGGAGCCAGATCATCAGCGAGCCCCCGGCGGGCCCCGCAGCCCGCCCGGACACTTCCAGCAATCCCGGGCCGAGAAAGAACACCACTCCAGGGTCGTCCGGAGAGCCGAACTCCCGGTAGATCGCCAGACCCAGCACGTCCCGGTAGAAACGGCGGCTTCGGTCCAGGTCCGCTGGCCGCAGCAGAATCCGGCTGCTCAGTACCTCCACATCACTATCCTGGCAGGCCCCCAGTGGTCGCTGACCGGAATGTCGCCGCCGCAGCCACGCAGCGATGCGGCGCGCTGGACAATGGGCTGGTGATCGAAGTCGACCCTGGCCGTTTCGAGGAAATGGTCGTCAGTTTCCGTCGAAGACCTACGGCGTACGTACCGCGGCCGGCGCTGAAGCCTCGGCTTGCCGGGGCGTATGTGCCGATGCGGGATACTTCCCGTATGACCGATCGCAATGTGCTGGGTGGCGAGCTCGAACCGTGCGGCTCCGACCCGGTCACGGGCTTCTACCGGGACGGGTGCTGCACCACCGGGCCGGAAGATCTGGGCAGTCACACCATTTGCGCCGTGGTCACCGCCGAGTTCCTGGCCCACCAGCGCCAGATCGGCAACGACCTGACGACACCGATACCGGAGTTCCGGTTCCCCGGGCTCGTGCCGGGAGACCGCTGGTGCGTCACGGCGAGGAACTGGCTGCGCGCCCATCACGACGGCGCCGCCGCACATGTGGTGCTGGCCTCCACCCATGAGCGGGCGCTGGAGATCGTGCCCCTCGCGACGCTACGGGAGCACGCCGTCGACGTCCCCGCTGATCCGGGCGCCCTCGAGACCTGAGCGCCGCATGCGTGCTGCCGCCAGTCCTGGGCCGGGAACGCCGAGTCTTCCCTCTTCCGCGTGCGCGCTTGGCGGGGCGGCGGCGCGGCATGATAGCTCGCACGGTGCCGCCACCCTGCGGGCTATTTTCCGTGGGTTCCGTCCCCGGCCACTTTTCCGTGCGCTCGGTCCCCGGCTACCCGCGCCCTGCGCGGGTAGCGTGGCCATTGTGAAAGCACGCCCGGTGGACGACATGTCCTTGGTGAGACGAGGTGACCGGCGCTGTGGCCCGAACGCACACATACGAGGTCTCGGTGGCCTGGGCCGGCAACCGCGGCACGGGCACCAGCGGGTACCGGGCGTATGGCCGGGACCATGATGTCCGCGCGCCGGGCCTTCCGCCGATCGCCGGGAGTTCCGACCGGGCGTTCCACGGCGACCGGGACCGCTGGAACCCGGAGCTTGAGCTCACCGCGGCCCTGTCCCAGTGTCACCTGCTGTCCTACCTGCACGTGTGCGCGCAGGCCGGCGTCGTCGTGACGGCTTACTCTGACGACGCGCGCGGCACGATGGCGGAAACCGGCGATGGCGGCGGTCACTTCATCGAGGTCGTGTTGCGGCCCCGGGTGACCGTCAGCGCCGAGAGCATGATCGACGCCGCGATGCGCCTGCACGAGGAGGCCAGCGCCCGGTGCTTCATCGCCAGCTCGGTCAACTTCCCGGTCCGGCACGAGCCTGTCGTCACCGCCGGAGTCAGCCAAGCCGTCCCATAGCCGTCCGCCATCGAGATCACGGGAGTGACGCATGAGCAGCAGCATCCCGCCCGACGGCCCGGAGGCCAGCCAGGAAGGGGGCTCCGGGAATGCCGTTCGCCCGGATGGTGAGACCTGGGTGGCGCTGCTGCACCGGCCGGGCCCGGCCGCACCCCGCGAGGGGAGCGTGTTCAAGGATCCGCGGTTCACCGAGCACATCGCCTTCCTCGCCCGGATGCGGGAGGCCGGCTACCTGATCGCCGCCGGGCCGCTGACCGACGAGGCCGGTGCGGGCATGACGATCCTGCGCCTGCCGGGAGAGGGCCAGTTCGGGGAAGCCACCCGGCTGGCGACCGAGGACGACACCAGCGTCGCCGGAGGTTTCTTCACGGTCGCCGTCCGGCCCTGGCATGTCGTCATCCAAGCCGGGCCCTCGCTCCAGGACGGTCCGTAACCGCCGGCTCAGCCGGCCGTCATGGCTGGTAGGACCGGGGCGGAAAACAGATAGCTGGTGGCCAGGCTGCGGTAGGGCCGCCACGCCTCGGCGATCGCGGTCACCTCGGCGGGGAGCGGCAGATGATCGAGGTGATACGCGGACCGGACCGCCTTGCGCAGGGCCAGGTCACCGGGCAGCACGACGTCCTCCCGGCCCAGGGCCAGGATCAGTGCGCCCTGCACGGTCCACGGCCCGATCCCCGGGATGGCGGTCAGCTGCGCCGTGATCTCCTCATCCGGCAGGCCACTCAGCACGGCGAGGTTCAGCCGGCCGTCGGACAGCCGTTCCGCGAGGTCGCGCAATGTGCCGACCTTCCGGCCGGACAGTCCCGCGCGGCGGACTTCAGCGGGATCGGCCCGCAGCAGCTCTTCCGGCGAGGGCAGGTGGCCGCCGAACAGCGCCCGGATCCGGGCCAGGATGCGCCGGGTGGACGCCACCGACAGCTGCTGGCCGGTGACCTGGAACACCAGCGCACCGAACAGGTCCATGGCCGGCAGCCCGGCCATCCATCCGCGCGGGTCGAAGTCCGGCCGCTCGTCGATGAGCCGGGCCAGCACCGGGTCGGCGCGGCGGAGGTGGGAACGAGCGTCCCGCAGCCGGGCGGCCTGGCCGCGGTGATCTTGGGTCACCGGCCCCTTGCTGGCCTGTTCCGGTTCCATGGCACCCTATCTTCATACATCGCGTCCGATGTCCGAGCCCGGGGCAGGCCAGGTGCATGGGCCAGATCCGGCGCCGGAACGAACCTACGAGGAGAAGAACCCGTGGCGATGCCGCTCTTTGGCCGGGTGATCGCGGCAGTAATCGGCGGCATGCTGGTCCTGATGGTATGGGGAAGCGTCATCGGCGCGCTCGTCGTGTCACGGCCGGTGGCCAGCCGGCTGACGCGAGCAGCCGACAAGTCCGTCAACGTGCTGTTCCGGATGATCAACGAGCGCTTGGCCGACTACCGTCGGCGGGACCGGGTGCTCGCCGTGCAGGCCGCGGCGATCTTGCTCGCGCAGCTGCTCATCTGGCTGGGAACCTCCTTTATCGGGTTCGCGCTGCTGCTCTGGCCGTTCGAGAAGGGTGGCGTGGCGGGTGCCTTCACCTCGGCCGGGTCCGCGATGTTCACGCTGGGCTTCGAAGTCCCGCCCGGCACAACGCCGGCGTTCATGGTCTTCGCCGGCGCCGCGACCGGCCTGATCATCATCACGCTGCAGATCGCCTACCTGCCCACCCTGTATGCGGCGTTCAACCGGAGGGAAACCGAGGTGGCGCTGCTGAACGCGCGGGCCGGGATCCCGTCGTGGGGCCCGGAGTTGCTGGCGCGCACGCACTACGGGCTCGATTCGGGCGTGTCGACCATCGACACGATGCCGGCCCTGTACGCGCAGTGGGAGCGCTGGGCCGCGGACGTCGCGGAAAGCCACACCACCTACCTGCCGCTGGTCCGGTTCCGCTCCCCCCAGCCGTTCTCGTCCTGGGTTACCGCGCTGCTGGCCGTGCTGGATTCGGCCGCCCTGTTCCTATCCCTCTCCCCGAAGTCCGCACCGGTGGTGCCCGCCCGGCTGTGCCTGCGCGGCGGATTTCAATGCTTCAACCGGATCGCCCGGGCGATGGGCATCGACGTCCCCACTGAGCCGGACCCGAACGCCGGGATCAGCCTCACCTACGAGGAGTTCCTCGACGCGGTCGCCCGGATGAAGAAGGTCGACTTCCCGATCGAACGCGACCCGGCCGACGCGTGGCCGGATTTCGTCGGCTGGCGGCTCCTCTACGAGCGGCCCGCCTACGCGGTCGCCTTCGCGCTCGACGCGGTGCCGGCCAAGTGGTCGGGCCCGCGCATGCACCCTGTCGAGCACATCGAACCGTTCCGGCCGCCGCCCGGGCGGACGGCGAAATCAGCCGAACAGAGCCGTGCCGCTGATCCTCCCGGGACCTCGGATAACCCTCCCGCGGCCGGGATCCCCGAGGACGGCCGCCGCGTCTAGCGGGCGTGCCCCATCCCCGATGCGGGGCCCACACGAAATACTGGGACCATGAGCGATCTCAGCTATGCGGCGTCGGTCGTCGTCGCCTGCCCGCCGGAAACCCTCTATGACCTGGTCTCCGACGTGACCCGGATGGGGGAGTGGAGCCCGATCTGCAAGGCCTGCTGGTGGGACGAGGGCGCCGGCCCGCGCGCAGGCGCATGGTTCACCGGGCGGAACGAAGTGCCCGGGCGTATCTGGGAGACCCGTTCCCAGGTCGTGACGGCCGAGCGCGGCCGGGAGTTCACGTTCGAGGTGAACACCGGCCAGGTGCGCTGGAGCTACACCTTCGCCCCGGTGGGCGGCGGTGCGGAGCTGACCGAGTCCTGGGACTTTCTCCCGGCCGGGATCGCCGGCTTCCACCAGCGGTATGGCGGCGACGCCGAGAACCAGATCGGCATCCGCTCCGCCGCGGCGCACCAGGGCATCCCCGCGACGCTCGCCGCGATCAAGAAAGCCGCCGAGTCCGCCTGACCGGCCCGGGCTCCGATGCTCGCGATGCCTCCCGGAACGTCCGTTCGGGAGTATCCATAGGGCCCTGGTCAGCGTGCCCTGGAGACCGGGCTGCGCGTTGGCGGGCGGGCGGCCCGCTCGGCGGCGGCGGTAATGTTGCGGAGCATTCCGCCGAACACGATGCCGTGGAACGGCGAGATCGCCCGCCAGTAGGCGTGGCCAGCCAGCCCGCGTGGCTGGAAGATGGCCCGCTGGCGGTAGGTGGTCTCGCCGTCTTCGTTCTGCCCGACGGACAGCTCCAGCCAGGCCAGACCGGGCAGCTTCATCTCCGCGCGCAGCCGCAGCAACTGCCCCGGTGTGATCGCCTCGACCCGCCAGAAGTCCAGCGCGTCCCCGACCCGCAGGTGCCGCGGATCGCGCCGCCCGCGCCGCAGCCCCACGCCACCGGACATACGGTCGAGTAGCCCGCGGGCGGCCCACGCGGCGCGGAAGGAATACCACCCGGACGGCCCGCCGATGCCCTCGATGATCTGCCACAGCGCCTCGGCCGGGGCGCGCACCACGCTGGTGCGTTCGTCGACGTACAGCGAGCCGCCGGCCCAGGACGGATCGCTCGGCAGCGGATCGCTGGGTGCGCCCGGCGTGCCCGCGGACGACCAGCTGGTGGAGACGTCCCCCTCGCGGGTGTGCCGCAGAGCCAGGGCGATGGCCTCGTCCAGGGGCAGCAGGCCGTCCGGCGGGTCCGGGATGTAGTCCGCGATGTCGTGCTCGGAGGCCACGACTTCGTTCCGCAGCGACTCGACCAGTGGCTTGGCCAGTCCGCTCGGCACCGGCGTCACCAGGCCGACCCAGTGTGCCGACAGCCGGGGCGTGAGCACCGGGACCCGCACCAGGATCCGGGGGGTCAGGCTGGCCACGGCGGCGTAGCGGCGCATCATGTCCGCGTAGGTGACGATGTCCGGGCCGCCGATGTCGAAACGCCGGTTGACGTCGGCGGGCAGCGACGCCGCACCGACGAGGTAGCGGAGCACGTCGCGGACGGCGATCGGCTGAATGCGGGTATTCACCCACATGGGGGTGACCATCGCCGGCAGCCGTTCGGTGAGATAGCGGAGCATCTCGAACGATGCCGAGCCGCTCCCGATGATCACGGCGGCCTGGAGCGCGACGGCCGGAACGCCGCTGCCCAGCAGGATGTCCCCGACCTCGCCCCGCGAGCGCAGGTGCGGTGAGAGGGCGCCCTCCTGGCCGGAGATCATCCCGCCCAGGTAGACGATGCGCCCGGCCCGGGCGTCCCGCGCGGCGTCGGCGAAGACCCGCGCCGCCTCGCGGTCGCGATCCTCGAAGGAGGAGCCGGTGCCCAGCGCGTGGATGAGGTAGTAGGCCACGCCCACACCCTCCAGGGCGCGCCGCACCGCGGCCGGGTCCCGCGCGTCTGCCCGTGCGACCTTGATGTCGCCCGACCAGGACCGGTCGCTGAGCTTGGCGGGGTCGCGGGCCATGCACCGGACCGGGTACCCGGCGGCGAGGAGTTCGGGCACCAGCCGCCCGCCGATGTATCCAGAAGCGCCGGTCACGAGGCAGAGCGGTGCGGAGGACATGCCTTCAGTGTCGCATTGATCTCCCCCGACCAACCCGGGCGGCCCTCACGAACGCCCAGGTCACCGGCCGTCCGGCCCGGCCCCGGCGTTCGCCGTCGTGATCTTCGCGGCCGGATAGCCGTCCTGGCCGATGATCGTGAAGGTGTAGCCCGGGAGCTTGAGGTCATAGGAGACGCCGGCGCCCTCGTTGGCGATCCGCCACAGTTCGGTCTGGCCCGGGCACATGGTGAGGACGGGACGGAGCTGGCCGTTGACGAGGCGCACCGTCGGGCTGCCGGACAGGATGGGGTAGCTGCCGGAGTTGGCCGCGAGCCTGGCGGGGCCTGGGCTAGCGAGGCTGCGCCGATCCGCGGGAACATCCAGCGAGGTCTCTATACGGGCCTTTGGTGCCCTACTGTGCGGTCATGGCCGGGTTGAGCCGTACGAGCCGCACTGGGTTTGTCTCATCGAGTTCGGCGACAGCTTGCCGTGACTTCACGAAGTCTGAGAACGAGCGATAGCCCAGAGCGCGCTCGCTAAATGACGGGTCCATGCGCCTCATCTGGCTCTTCACCGCGGAGCTATGCAGCCAGTCCGCGTCGTCCTTTTCCTGCCCGAGTCGCAGCGCCCGTTCAAGGAGCCTGGTGGCCAGCTGTTGCGGGTCTTCGGAATCGAGCTCCGTCTCGTCGGTCACCGCAGCCGCCTCCGTCTCGTCGGTCACCGCAGCCGCCGGCCGCCTGGTGCGCCGCGAGCCCCGCGCGGGCGGCGCGCTGGCGGACTCCTCTTGTTCGGCCTGTTCGCCGGTCGTGGGTGCGGCCGGCAGGGAGGAGGTGCCGGTGGTTGTGATGCCGGGAAGCGCGTCGTAGGTTACGAGTTCGTCACACGCCGCCGCGAGCGATCTGCTCGTCGATCCCGAGACTCCGACGCCCACGACGTAACGGCCCAGACGCCTGCATCGCTGGGCGAGGGCGATGTAATCCGAGTCCCCGGCCACAATCACCACGTGGGTCAGGTCGGGAAGGCGGAACATGTCCTCCACCGCATCCACGGCCAGCCTGATGTCGGCACCATTCTTGGCGTAGGCGGCGGCGGGAAAGAGCTGCACCAAGTCCACCGCGCGGCTGACGAGCTGCCCACGGTAGTCGGCGTTCACGGGGGCTGACCAGTCCGCATAGGCGCGGGTCAGCACGAGAGTGCCGAACGATGAGGCGAAGTCGATCACCGCGCCGACGTCCACCGTGGCGCGCCGGAGCTTCTCCGCGATGCCGGGATCGCCCGGTCTGTCGGCCGCGACGAACCCGCGCGCCTTGTCACGCTGGAACTGACCCCGGCCATGAACCTGGTCATAACGTGAGATCACGATGTTGTCGAAGTCGATATAGACGGCGACACGGGTGACGCCAGGGTCGTTCATGGTTGCTCTTCTCGCCGGGACGCCTTCGTGATGGCCAGCCTGCCGGGAAATTCGGAGGTGACCGTCTATCGACATCAGGCAGTCACCAGGCGGCCGGCCTCACGAAGATTACTATGGCCGATTCCCAGCTGGCCCGATTTCTGCCCCGGCCCGGGTCCATGGGTTTCTTGGCCGTCTTAAGGGCTGGCGCTTTGACCGCTGGCGTGCAACCATCTAGCTGGATGGTGAGGGGATGGTCGTGGGTGAAGCTGACAAGACCGAGAAGATCACCGTCAATCTCGGGCTCGTGGATCTTGGCCAGATCGATCTGCTGGTCCAGGAAGGCTTTTACGCCAACCGTACCGACTTCATCCGCACGGCGATCCGCACCCAGCTGGCTACCCGGGCGGCGGCGGTCGACCAGACGGTCGCCCGCCGGACGCTCGTGCTGGGCGCCCAGCACTACACCCGCCACGACCTGGAGGAGATCCGCGACGCTGGCCAGATGGTGCACATCCGTGTCCTCGGTCTGGCCAGCATCGCCGCGGATGTCTCGCCGCAACTGGCGGTGGCGACGATCGCCTCCGTCGAGGTGCTCGGTGCCTTTCGGGCGAGCACGGCCGTCAAGGCGGCGCTGGGGGGGCGGATCGCGTGAGCCGCCGAGCAAGGAGCTTCCCCGCAGACTGCGGCCCGGGACAGCGTGCGCTCCCCGGACCAGGACCGGATCCGGCCAGAATGTTACGAGAAGGGCTACTGCGATGGACCAACAATGGATGGGCGCGATGGCCGAAGCCACCCGGCTCACCCGCCAGGGCCGGCTGGCCGAGGCGACGGCCCTCATTCAGCGGACGCTGCGAAACCCGCCGCGCGGTGAGCAGCGGCCGCAACCGCCGGATCACGATGCGGTCGGCCCTGGCGCGGCCCCGTCCCGGCTCACGGCCCCTGAATCGGGCCGGCCGCCCCGGCCCGCGGGCGCGGTGTGCCGCGCCCGCCCGCGGCCAGCGTGCCGTCCTCGCGCTCTCCGCAGGGCGGCCAGTGCACGTCCATGTCTCACCGAGCGGGCTCCCGGCACCGATCAGCAGCGGGCCCGGTTCGCCGATCTCTCATACACCAACGCGGCCGGCACGCGCGCGTACAAGCTGTACGTCCCCACCGGCTATACGGGGCAGGCCGTGCCGCTGATCGTCATGCTGCACGGCGGTACGCAAAGCGCCGGTGACTTCGCCGCCGGCACCCGCATGAACGAGCTGGCCGAGCGCGACACCCTCATCGTCGCCTATCCGGAGCAGGCGGCCTCCGCCAACACCTTGAAGTGCTGGAACTGGTTCCGGCCTGGCGATCAGCTCGCCGGTGCCGGCGAGCCGTCCCTCATCGCCGGGATCACCGGCCAGATCAGGCACGCCTGCGCCATCGATGCCAGCCGGGTCTACGTGGCCGGTTTCTCCGCTGGGGGCGCCATGGCCGCGGTGATGGCCGCGGCTCACCCCGACCTGTACGTCGCCGCCGGCGTGCATTCCGGCCTCCCGCACCGCGCAGCTCACGACCTCCCGTCCGCTCTGGCCGCGATGAGACGGGGCACCTCGCCGCACTCCCGGCCATCCGCGGCAGGCATCCCGATGATCGTCTTTCACGGTGACCAGGACCCGACGGTGAATCACATCAACGCCGACCGCCTCGTCGACCAGGGCATTCGCGCGTTCGGCGCGGCGGCTGAACACGGCGACGCCCCCCGCCATGGCGTCACGACCAGACGGGGCCAGGTACCCGGCGGCCATTCCTACACCCGCGCCGTTTACCAGGACGCTGACGGGAACACCCTCATCGAGCGCTGGACCATCCACGGCGGCGGCCATGCCTGGTCAGGGGGAAGCGGGCAAGGTTCGTACACCGACCCGCAGGGACCGGACGCGTCCGCAGAACTGCTGCGCTTCTTCGCCGAGCACGCCCGAGGCCCGCGCATTCTGTAACGTGCGCCACGCAGCCGATTCCGGGCCGCCCAGCAGGCTAGCTGGCCTGGTGACACGCTTCAGATCTACCCGTTCTGCGTGGCGCCGGCATCCCCCAGGGGGTCTCCAGCCACCACGGGGTTCCCGCGTCGGCCGTGCCAGAATGCCTTCATGGGCAACGTCAGCTCCTCAGGTGCCGGTAACGCGGGCGGCTCCACTCTCAGCATCGGCTCGTCCGGGTCGATCCTGTCGATCGGCTCCAACGGGTCGATTCTTTCCATCGGTTCGACGGGTTCGGTGTTGTCGATCGGCTCGGCGGGATCGGTCGCCTCCATCGGCTCGGTCGCCTCGCTGGGCAGCTTCGCCTCCGCGCTGTCCATCGGCTCGCTCTTCAGCTTCGCGTCGGTCGCGTCCGGATTCTCCGCTTGCACGCTGAAAGGCTGGGGCGAAGGCGACCCCAAGCGCATACTCCGTTGGCCAGGAATAGGGGCACGCCGACCGATGCGGGCCGCACGACCCAATACCCCGCCGCCGGGCGAACCTCCCGGGGACCCGGTGCCTGCGTAATGCTCCCAGCCACGCCCGTTCGGCCAAATAACCGGTGCCATCGGCGGTAATCCGCGCGGCTGATCCCTGTCCCGGCCCGGCGAAGCGGGAGATACTCAAAGCGCTGTCCGTCGATCGCCGTGGGGGTTGAGCGTGGCTGAACTGGCTGCGGGACCCGAGGCTGCCGTGACCGCGAGCACGGCCGTTGACCTGGAGGTCCTGGACGAGATCCAGCACCGGGTGCTGTGGCTCGCGGTGCGCATGGTGGACGCCGCCAACCACGAGCGCAGCACCGGGGATGGGGTCAAGGTGGGCGGCCATCAGGCCTCCAGCGCCTCCCTGGTCACGGCGATGACCGTCCTGTGGTTCGCCTACCTGTCCGCCGAGGACCGGGTGAGTGTCAAGCCGCACGCCTCGCCCGTGTTTCACGCCATCCAGTACCTGCTCGGCAACCTCGACCGGAAGTACCTGACCACGCTGCGCGCCCGCGGCGGCCTGCAGGCGTACCCGTCGCGGACCAAGGACCCCGACGATGTCGACTTCTCGACTGGATCAGTGGGGCTCGGTGCGGTCGCCCCGTTGTTCGCCGCCGTGGCCCGGCGCTACGTCGACGCGCACTTCGGTGAGCGCCCGCGGTCCCGGTTCATCGCGCTGCTCGGCGACGCCGAGCTGGACGAGGGCAACGTGTGGGAAGCGGTCTTCGACCCGGTCACCCACGGGCTCGGCAACGTCATGTGGGTGATCGACTTCAACCGCCAGTCCCTCGACCGCGTCGTCCCCGGCGTCCGCATCGCGCACTGGAAGGGCCAGTTCGAGGCGGCGGGCTGGCACGTCGTCGAGGTCAAGTACGGCGGCCAGCTGCAGGCCAAGTTCGCCGGGCCCGACGGAGCCGCGCTGCGGGCCTGGATCAACAACATGCCGAACGAGCACTATCAGTCGCTGTTCGGCCTGTCCGGCGAGCAACTGCGGGAGCGGTTCACCGACGGTGCGCTGCCCGGTGTGGATCGTGCCCTCACCGGCGTCAGTGACGAGGAACTGGCGCCGCTGCTTACCGACCTCGGCGGCCACGACATGGCCAGCATGCTCGCCGCCTACGCGGCCTGCGACGAGGTCCGCGACCGGCCCAGCGTGATCTTCGCCTACACGGTCAAGGGGTGGGGCCTGCCGATCGCGGGCAACCCGCGCAACCATTCGGCGCTGCTGCTGCCCAAGCAGATCGACGAGATGCGGGCGGGACTCGGCCTGACGCCGCACACCGAATGGGACCGGTTCGACGCCTCGACCGCGGCCGGCATCCTGTGCAGCCAGCGCCGGGAGGCCCTGCGCCGGGAGCCGCGCACCCCCGCGGCGCCGGTCAGTGTGCCGGCGGCCACAGGCATGTCCGGTACCCGGCCGGTGTCCACGCAGGAGACGTTCGGCCGGACTCTGGTCAGCCTGTCCCGCGACCAGGCCCTGGCGCCCTACCTGGTGATGTCGGCGCCGGACGTGGCCACCTCGACCAACCTGGCCGGGTTCATCAACCGGGTCGGCGTGTTCGCCCCGGCCGAACGGCGGTCATGGCGGGACGACTCCGTGCTGCGGTGGTCGGAGGGACCGAAGGGCCAGCACATCGAGCTCGGCATCTCCGAGATGAACCTGTTCCTGCTCCTCGGCCAGCTCGGCCTGGCCTGGGACCTGTCCGGGCAGCCGCTGCTGCCGGTCGGCACGGTCTACGACCCGTTCGTCTGCCGCGGCCTCGACGCCTTCATCTACTCCGTCTACTCCGGATCGCGGTTCCTCATCGCCGGCACGCCCTCCGGCGTCACGCTCGCGCCCGAGGGCGGTGCGCATCAGTCGACCATCACCCCTTCGATCGGCCTTGAGCTTCCGAACGTGACTTTCCTCGAGCCGGCCTACGCTGCGGCGGTCGACTGGCTGGTCTGTGACGCCCTCGGCCGGATCGCGTCCGGGCCGGCCGAGACCACCACCGCGGTCCCCGCCGAGAACGGCGCCTACTACTTCCGGCTGAGCACGCGGCCGCTGGACCAGGCGCCGTTCGCCGCCGCCACCGACCGGATCGGCGAGGCGGTGCTCCGCCGCCAGGTGCTGGCCGGCGCCTACCGCCTGGTCGACGCGTCATCACGGGCCGAAGGCGGCGCGCCGGAGGTCCACCTGGCCGCCTGCGGCGCCGTCCTGCCCGAGGTGCTGGCGGCCGCCGCTGAGCTCGCCGACGAGGGTATCGCCGCGCACGTCGTCGACGTCACGTCCCTGGACCGGCTGCATACCGCGTGGCAGCGCACCCTGCGGCACGGCATCCGCACGGCGGCCACCCCGTCGATACCCGGTGCGCTGCGCGCGGCGTTCCCGCAAAGGGCGCCGCTGGTCACCGTGCACGACGCCGCCTCGCACGCGATGGCCTGGCTCGGCTCGGCGCTCGGCGTCCCGGCCGTGCCGCTCGGCGTGGACCAGTTCGGCCAGTCCGGCAGCGTCCCTGAACTGTACGAGCTGCACGACCTGCTGCCGGGCTCCATCGTGAACGCCGCGCTGGCCGCCCTCTCCCTGACGTAGCGCTCTGGCGCGGTGTCCCCGGGGCTGCGCCGCTACGGAAGCTCGCGCGCCGGGGCCAGGTGGCTATCGCCGAAGAGGCGGACCGGATTGTCCCAGCAGACGGCGCGGAGCCAGTCCGGGCCCAGCTCCAGCCGGGTCAGCGCGGCGATCTGCTCGGCGTAGGGATAGGGGATGTTCGGGAAGTCCGTGCCGAGCAGGACCTTCCCGGTCAGGCCGAGGTCGCGCACGCGGGGGAGCAGGCCGGGCGAAAAGGGTGCGAGCTCGTCGAAGAAACTGGTGAACGCCATCGTCGTGTCCAGTGCGACGTGCTCGTGGTCCTCGGCGAGGCGGACGAAATCCGCATAGTCCGGGGCGCCCATGTGCGCGATGATCGCGGTCAGCCGGGGATGGCGGGCCAGCAGCGGCGCGAAGGAATCCGGCCCGGTGTAGGCGGCCGCGGCCGGCGCGTGGCCCGCGTGGATCACCACCGGGATGTCCGCCTCCGCGAGCAGCCCCCAGACCGCGTCAAGCCGCGGGTCTCCCGGCGGGAAACCACCGACCTGGAGGTGGATCTTGAAGATGGCCGCCCCGTCATCGATGGCCCGCCGGACATAATCGACTACTCCCGGCTCGGGGTAGAACGTGGCCGACGGCAGGCAGCCGGGCGTGGTCTTGGCGAACGCGAGCGTCCAGTCGTTCAGGTCTTTGGCCATGCCGGGACGATGGGCGTAGGCCAGCGCGCTGAACATCCGCACGCCCATGAACGCCAGGTGCGCCACGCGCTCCTCGTCCGTCCACCGGTAGCGGATGGGCCAGGTGACCCCGACCAGCGGGCCGGCCTCGTCGAAGTACGCCCACACCCGGCGGAGCATCCGCGGCGGCAGGAAGTGCACGTGCACGTCGGCGAGCCCGGGGAGCCCTAGCGCCCGCCAGAAGGCGGGCACACCCTCGTCGTGGGCGGGCGCGGCAGGATGGCGTCCAGCCGCAGGCTGATCTCCAGACGTCACTCTCGTACGCTATCGGCTGGGCCCGCGCGCACCCGGAAGGGTGCCTGCAGTCCCAGGCCGACGCGGCCCGCGGTGACCGCGCGACGCGTCTGCCCCTCCCGCTGCGGCGCTCACTTGACTGGCCGCCGATCTAAGGACGGCGTGGCGGCGGCCGGGCTGTCCGGCTCCGCGGTGCCCGGCGCGTCGGCCGGCCGGTGCTCGGTGATCCAGGCGTCGATCCGCTGCCACCAGTCGTACAGCCATTTGACCTGGGCCTCATGGCCCGCCGACCGTGGCACCTGGTCGAACGGGACGCGCCACCACTGGGCGCGCACGGTCTGGTCGATCGGCAGGTCCCGCCACACATCGCCCAGGGTGACCAGCCCGTCCAGGCCGGCGTGCGCGACGAAGATGACGTCCGCCTCGGGGCAGGCGCCGATCGCGGCGAGCACCCCGCCCGGCTGCGGCGGCAGCAGGTTCGGCATCTCCCGGGCCGCGGCCGCCAGGTCCCGCCGGCCGCGTCGTTCCAGTCGCTGGATGCCGCGCCGCCAGCGCCCGGGCGTCCAGTTGCCGCCCTCGGGGAAGATCACCAGGGCCCCGTCCGGGTCCAGGCCGCGGGCCAGCCGCTTGATCTCCTCGGTGTAGAGGTGCCGCCCTCCGTCGCGGCGGCCGATGAACACGTTGGGCACGCGATTGGCCACGACATCCAGGATGGGGTCGAGCTGCAGCGCCGCCTTCATGACCACCCGCGGCCGCCGGCCGTACATGCTGAGCAGGTGGTGCACGAGCAGGATTGAATCGCCCGGCCCCGCGTGCCGGCTGAGCACGATCACCGGGCGCGCCAGACGCGCCAGGCGTTCTTCCGCCGTCAACGGCGGTCCCTCGATCTCGATCCGCAGCCCGAACGTGTAGATGGCGGACCGGTATACCTGGGCCAGGAACCATCGCATGGTCGCGTAGTTGCGGTTCTGGAAGGGCTCGGTCCGCAGCCGGCCGCCGAACCCGCTGGCGATCCACAGACCGAGGGACACGAACAGCGCCGCGGTCTCGGCGGCGAGCCAGACGACCGCGAACCACAGCAGCCGCACGCTCCGCATGCGGCCGCGTGCCGACAGCCGCGCGAGGCGTCCCACCAGCGCGAACACCACGGTCACGACGGACAGCACGGGGAAGAGCACGATCAGTGCGACGGCGATGACCACGACCAGCGGCGCCAGGATCAGGCGCCGGATCAGCCGGGGCGGGAGCATCGTCGGCCCTCCGTCGGGGTCAGGCCCGCGCCGCGAGGTATTTCGCGGACGCGATGTAGGCCCGCTCAATGTTCGCATCCACGTCGCTCTTCTTGCGATAACGGAGATGGGCCAGGTTTGGCGGCCGCTGAGTTCCCCCGGTCGGCAGGACGTGCACCGTCACGTCGTCCGGCAGCGCCGACATCTCCTCGTGGAAATCGTGCCGGCGGGCGATCTCGAAGGCCACCAGCCCCACTTCCCACAGTCGGCCGGGCGGGACCAGGGGGCGCTCGATCCGTCCGACGTGCAGCACGTAGACCGTCCGGGCGCCCAGATCAATGGCACGGCCGATGGGGATGGAATGGACCAGGCCGCCGTCGAAGTAGTGCTCGCCGTCGATCTTCACTGGCGGCAGCAGGGCGGGAACCGCGCACGAGGCCAGCACGGCGGGGACGAGCGGGCCGCTGGTGAACCACCGGGCGCTGGCCCGTTCGATGCTCGCCGCGACACAGTTGAAGGGCAATTTGAGGTCGGCGAAGTCCGCCGCGGGCAGCGCGTCCTCCAGCATCTGGCGCAGCGGCTCGATTGAGTGCAGGTGGTTGCCCGACCGGGCCAGCCGCGCGGCCCGGCTCAAGAGGGTCCCGCTGAAGGCGCGCTGCAGGTGCGAGCCCCGCCAGAGCTCGCCGAGCCGTTCCGCGGCGCCCGCCGGGTCCGCGGCGACGAAGGCGCCGTTGATGGCGCCCACGGACGTGCCGACCACGATGTCCGGCCGGACTTCGGCTTCGGCCAGCGCCCGGAGCATGCCCACCTCATGGGCTCCCAGGATGCCCCCGCCGCCGAACACGAATGCTGTCGTCACCAGCCAACCTCCTGACCTCCAGCAAAGCAGAGTGTCATACCTCCGCGCTAACGTGACCGTCATGAGCGCCAAGGAGGTCGTGGCCGACTGCTGGGCTGCCGCGCAGGCCCGGGACTGGACGCGTCCGGCGCCCTGGTCGCGCAGGACGTGCGCTACTGGCGCTCTGGACTCTCCCCGGCTCCGGGGAACAACGGCTTGGGGCCCGGGCCTTGCCCCATGGCCATGTGGCCAAGTTGCAGGGCCGCGTCGTGGCACACGTAGTGCAGCAGCCGGTGCGTCTCCTGGGCCAGCCGCAGCCGCTCGGCTTCCACCCGGCTGCGCTTGCGGTTCTGGCTGATCAGGTGCAGCGTGCCGCCGGCCGCGATGCAGGCGCCGATGTCGCTGGTGACGTTCGTGTAGTTGCCGCCGATGAGCTCGGTCTTCGCGCTCACGTTGACTCCGACCAGGGGCAGGACGATCAGGTAAACACCCAGCACTATCAGCACGATCACGTGCGGCTTGCTGGACAGGAGACGCGGTACCCAGCCCAGTATCCGGTCCAGCGTGGACTTCGGCTCGTCGGTCGCGAGGTCGACGGTGGAGCCGGTGATGCTCGAGCTTGGTAGATCGGCCGGCATTTCCGGCATTTCGGGCATTTCCGGGCTCAGGGTTGCGTCGCTGGATGACATGTCTTCACGCTCCCTTATGTCGTGGGCGAGCCAGATCTTGCGACGAAACCTACCGTCGTTGCCGCGGTCTCAGGGCGCTATGCATGGGTGGCGGAGCGGAGTGATTGTTACCAGCGGAGCTGGGCGATGCCGTCGTAGTCCGCCGCGGAGTACCCGACCAGCCCGTCGGAAAGCGCGAAGATCCATTCCGTGATCCCCAGGGACAGCGCCAGGCGGCTGCAGCGAGCGCAGAAGTGCGGGTCCTGCAGCCGGACGGAGTCGTCGGCTCCGAGCCGGACGTAGATGAGTTTCGAGCCCTGCAGCATCTTCCAGCCGTCGCCCTCGCGGGCGAGGTTGATGGCCCGCTGCTCGGCGTGCGTCCGGCAGTTGTCGTGTACGCCGAACTCCGCGTACTTGCAGTAGCAGTGGTCTTCGCCGGGGAAGGGCACGCCGTTGGTGCCCCAGGCGACCATGCTGCCGTCCTTGACCACGACGGCGGCGTGCCGGGTCCGGGCATGGGAATCCTTGGCGAGCCCAGCGGCCCGCTCGACCATTTCTTCTGCCTCATGGCTCTCGTGCCGCTTCAGCGGCCGCCATTCGGGCCGACGCCCAGGTTCCACCGTGATCACCCCTTCGCGCGAAGACTACTAGTACGCGCCTCAGCCGACGGGGCTCAGTCGGCGGAGCCGCCCGCGATCTCGTACGACCACAGCTCGCTGTCCGTCCCGACCGGGGGCGGAGCCTCGCCGCCGCTCCGTTCGGCTGCGGACCGGTGCCCGTGCCCGAAGGCGGGCGAATGCAGCCAGGCCTGGAACGAGGCCTCGTCGCGCCACCGCGTGACCACCAGCCAGGTCAGGCGATCGTCGGTCGGCTTGAGCAGTTCGAAACCCTCGAAGCCCTCCTGGTCATCGACGGCGCCCGCGCGGGCCGCGAACCGGTGGGCCAGTTCGTCCCCGCTGTCCGCCGGGACGGTAATCGCGTTGATCTTTACGACGGTCATGCATCGATCATGCCAGCCCGGCCCGTTGGGTCACTCTTACGGGCCGGGCGGACACCGTCACCGCGGGGCGGCGGTCAGGCTTTCCGTACCGGCGGCGGGGCGCCAGCCCAGTAATTACCCGCAGTTTCGCTCGGTGATCATGATTAGCTCGCGAGTGGGGAACGATATACGAGTGGGGAACGATATAGAAGTGGCCGCCGACGACGCCGCCAGTGCGGCTGGCACTGGGCTGGTGCGCGAGGCCGTGGCGGAGCTGTACGCCGGCGATCCCGCCGGATTTATCCAGCGCCGCGGCGACCTCGCGGCGCAGGCGCGCGCCTCCGGGGAGGGCGCGGCCGCGAAAGCGATCACGGGCCTGCGCAAGCCGACCCGGTCGGCGTGGGTCGTCAACCGCCTGGTGCACAGTGACCCGGACGTCCCGTCCCGGCTGACCGCGCTCGGCGACGACCTGCGTGAGGCGGGCCGCTCGCTGGACGGCCGGAGGCTGCGGGAACTGTCGCAGGCGCGCCGCGGCCTGATCGCCGCGCTGACCCGGCGGGCGCTGGCCGGCGCCGGCCAGCGCGACGCGCCCGTCGCGCTGCAGGAGGAAGTGGCCGCCACCCTCACCGCCGCGGTGGCCGATCCAAAGGTCGCGGCGGAACTGGCGGCGGGCACCCTGGTCCGCCCGGTCGAACGGTCCGGCTTCGGCTTCGGTCCCGCCGAGAACGCCGGCCGGGACGCGGGCCGGGACGGCGACGCCCCGCGCTATGTCGCCCGGCCGGTGCGGACGCGGGCTGGACCGGAGCGGGCGGGAGATCAGCGGGCCAAACGGGCCGGCCCGGACCGGGCCGAACGGGAACAGGCCGAACGCGAGCGGGCGGAACGGCAGGCCGAACGGGCCCGGGCCGGGCGCGAGCAGGCCGAGCGGGAACGGCGCGAGGCGATCACCGCCGCGGAGCAGGCGGTGCAGCAGGCTGTTCAGGCGGCCGATGCCGCGCAATCTGCCGAACGGGCCCGGGCGGAGGCCGTCGGCGAGCTCGAGCAGCAGCTGGAAGACGCCCAGGACCTGCTGGCCGGTGCGAAGCGCAGATCCCGGGCGGCCGCCGCGGCGCTCCGGGACGCTCGCCGCGCCCTCGACCGGCTCCGCAGGAGCAGGCCCGCCTAGCCAGCGCCGCCGGGCGAAAACGCGCGCCGGTTTCACGCCGAGCAGGTTTTCGGGCAATCTGGGGTTCATGGCAGAGACCCTGACCCTGATGGCCGTGCACGCGCATCCCGACGACGAAGCGTCGGGTACCGGCGGAGTGCTGGCCACGTACTCCGCGGAGGGCATCCGCACCGTGGTCGTCACGTGCACGAACGGCGAGTTCGGCGACGCCCCGGGCGGCGTCAAGCCGGGCCAGGACGGGCACGTCACCGGCGCGGTGGCCGGGCTCAGGCTGTCCGAACTGCGGCAGTCGGCCAAGATTCTCGGCGTCAGCCACCTGGAACTGCTGGGCTATCACGACTCGGGCATGCCGGAGTGGGACTACAAGACCCGTCCGGACGCCTTCTGCAACGTCCCCTTCGCCGAGGTGACCGGGCGGATCGCCGCTCTGATCGAGCAGTACCGGCCGCAGGTCGTCATCACCTACGACGACAAGGGCCTCTACCAGCACCCCGACCACGTGTATGCCAGCCAGACGGCGCAGGCCGCGGTAGCGCAGGCCGGGATCCCGGCCAAGCTGTACCTGACGGCCATGCGCGGCAGCGACTGGCAGAAGATGCGGGACGCGCTGCGCGAAGCCGGCGTGGACATGCCGGTGATGACGCTGACCGACGAGCAGCGCCGGCAGGCGGCCGCTGAGGAGGCCCGCATCACCACCACCGTCGACATCCGCCCGGTGCTCGCCCGGAAGCGGGACGCGCTGTTTGCGCACGCGAGCCAGATCCAGGAATCCTGGTTCAGCCGGATCCCGCCGGAGCTCGCCGCGAACACTTTCGGGTTCGAGCACTTCATCAAGGTCCGCGACACCACCGGCGCTCCCGTCCCCGAAACAGACCTGTTCGTCGGCCTGCGCCCCTGACGCGGGCCGGCGATGAATGCCCCGATCCCTGGCTGACGGCGGCCCGGGCGCCCCGGCGGCCGCCGCCGCTCGCCGCGCGGCGCCGAACATGGGCGCCGAACATGAAGGAAACGCGAAGAGAAGGAAGAGAAGGAGGAGAAGAGGGTATTAGTACCGCCACGTCACCGGAAAGTTATGACGTTTTTGGTCATGCCGGTGACCGCCCCGGTGACAACCGCCAAAACGGGCCCGCCGGACCGGCGGCGCCGTCAGGCAAATGGTGCCGTTTATTTCTGCTGGTCAGATTGCTGCCGATGCCAGCTGCCCTTGGACTGGTGCCCCGGCGCCTGGATCGCCTGGCTGTAGCGGCCCGCCGCGGCCACGGTTCCGGAGTCCGCAACAGGTATGTACACGCAAATGTATTCCAATTCACAATCTCGGAATCAGACACGAAGTTCGCTACATTCGGCATCATGGTGCTTAGTCGCCGGGGCCATGGGAGGCCAATGATAGTGTCGCAGCCCACGCTGGAGCCCCTGCGCCGATGGGACCCGGACCAGATTGGGCCGTACGCGCTGATCGGCCGCCTGGGCGCCGGGGCCATGGGACAGGTGTACCTGGGCCGGTCCACGGCCGGGCGGCTGGTCGCGGTCAAGACGATCAAAATCGACCTGGCCGAGGAGCCCGGTTTCCGCATCCGCTTCGCCCGGGAGGTCGCCGCCGCGCGCCGGGTGAGCGGGGTCTTCACCGCGGCCGTGGTCGCGGCCAACCCCGAGGCCGAGATGCCCTGGCTGGCGACCGCCTACGTACCGGCCCCCTCGCTGAGCCGGCTGGTGCGGGTCTGCGGCCCGCTGCCGGTGCCGACGGTGCGGTGGCTGGCCGCAGGCTGCGCGGAGGCGCTGGAATCGATTCACCTCGCCGGCCTGGTGCATCGTGACCTCAAGCCGTCCAACGTGCTCGTGGCCCCGGATGGCCCCCGGGTGATCGACTTCGGCGTGGCCCGCGCCGCCGAGCGTATCCAGCTCACGGTCACCCGGGGTGCGGTCGGCACGCCCGCCTACATGGCGCCAGAGCAGGCCCGGGACTCCCAGCACGCCTCGCTGGCCAGTGACGTGTACTCGCTGGGCGCCACCTTGCTGTTCGCCGCGACCGGCCATGGGCCCTATCAGGGCGAGACGGTCATGGACGTGCTGGTCAACCTGGCCACCGAGCCGCCCGATCTGGCCGGCCTCCCGCCGGACCTGGCCAGCCTGGTCATGGGGTGCCTGGACCGCAGCCCGCGGATGCGGCCGACCTCGGCGGCTCTGCTGGCCGGGCTGGGCTCCTTCGTGGAGGCCTCCGCCGACCCCGCCGACGCCCATTCCTACCTGCCGGATTCGGCGATGGCGCTGATCGGGGAGTACCAGCGCAGCCCGCAGCCCGCCCTGCGCACCGGGCCCGAACCCGCCAGCGAGGACCCGACCTCGGCGTCCCGCACAGGCCTCCCGGCGTCGTTCACCCCGCCGGCGAGCCACCGGCGGCGCACGCAGACCCCGCCGAAAGGGGGGGCCAACGGCACGGCGGCGGCCTTTCCCGGCAAGCCGCCCAGTAACCCGCGAGGATCCCCGCGGTCACGTACCCGCACCGCCCTGGTCGCGTCCGGAGTGCTGGTCGGGGCCGCCGCGCTGGTGATCGGGGGCGCGGTCGTCGGGTCGAGACTGGTCCCGTCGCTGAGCGGGGCCAGCCCGCTCGGGCCGCCGCCCGGTGTCGATCCGCCGCCCTCACCGGCGGCCGGCACGAGCAACACGCCGAAATTGACCATGGGGCAGCCCCGGGGTGACCCGTACACCGGTTTCCAGATTCACGGCAGCGGATTCGTCGCGTCGACTCACGTGTCGGTAGCGCTGGTCGGCATCGGCACGGCGAAGTTCGAGCCGCAGGTCGACCCCATGGGAACCTTCAACTTCACGATCGACCAGGACCACGACTTCTTCGGCAAAGCCATCCCGGTCGGCACGTACCACGTCCTGGCGAAGGACTCGAACGGAGTGCAGTCGGCCAGTACCCAGTTCAGGGTGACTCCGCCGCCCACCGGAAAACCCCCACACGGGCGACCTCGGTCGGGGCCGCCTCCCACCGCCCCGCCCCCGCAGGCCCTGGGCCCGCCCCCTGGTCACGGCGCCGCGCTCAGCGCGGGGCCCTGACCGTCTAGGGCACCTGGGTCCACCACAGGTCCTCCTGCCGGGAGCACCAGACCGGGTCGTTCAGCCGGCCGAGATCGCCCCGGGTGATGATGCCGTGCTCGATCAGGATGCGCACCACCACCTCGTCGGATAGCCGCTTGTCCGGCCCGATCAGGCCGCGCTCGGTGATCTTGCGCCGCAGGACCTTGATGTGCTCGCCGACCCGAGCCGACAGCCGGTCGCGGAATTCCTGCTCGCGGTCGAATCGCTCCAGCTCGTGATACGCGCCGGTCGCCTCCAGCGCCGCCCGGGCGATCTCCGGCGTCCGGGGCAGCGGGGTGGTGGCGGCCGGGTCCAGCAGCCAGGGCCGGCACCACATCAGCGCGACCAGGAAGATCTTCGTCATCGGATCCAGGTACAGCGGAAGCAGGGTCGAATCCAGGTCCGTTCGGAGGCGGCTGTCGTCGGCACCCAGTGCGCCCGGCGTGTCCCAGCCGCGCCCGTTCCCGCTGACCGTCACGGCGAGCGGCTGTCCCTCGTCCAGCATCGTGCGCGAGCCGACCAGCGTGGTCCCGCTCCGCACGAACCAGCCACCGGTGGGCTCGCCCTCTTCCTCCATCCGGGGCAGCCTGATCCGGTACCCCTCGCCCTCGGTGTAGAGCGCGTGCGTACGGCTTATGTTCGCGATCCATGCGCCGTCCGGCAGCACGCTGATCACTCCAGCCCGGCGCGACAGGCCCCGCCCCACGGCGATCGTCAGGTCCGCGTCGGCGCCGCGGCCGAAGACCAGCCTGCTCCCCTCACCGATCTTGACGACCAGCCCGGACGGCGCGGCGACGTGCGCCATCAGCGAGGTGGCGGGCTGGAGCGTCATCGGTGTCCTCGATCTGCGGGTCCGGGCGGTCTGAGCGGGCGGGCCGGATGGTAGGCACACGCCCCACCGTACGGAGTGTAGGCCGGGCCGCTGTACCCGGCTCATCCCCGAACTCGGGGATGGCCCGCTGCGCAACTCCCTAGTTAGCTGGGTGCAGTGGGGGGGACAGAGGCTGGGCCCTCCTCCCTGAGGGGAGGGAGGGGGGCTCGCCCTTTTCACTGGCGCCAGTGCCGGGGCAGGCGGAGGGGGCCCGCCCCGGCAGTGTCGTCGGCCGCGGGGGCCCCGGCCCGCCGCCGCTGGCGCAGCACGCTTCCGGGATGTAATTTGACGGGTCTGGAACTGTCCCGATCCGGGAGGCGCCGATGCCGCACAGCGAGCCGGTCGACGGGTTCCGGCTCGCCTTCGACCGTTCGGGGGCCGGCGAGCCGGTGGTCCTGCTGCACGGCTGGCCGGGAGACCGCACCGATTACCGCGTGCTCGCCCCCGACCTCGCCCGGGACGGCGACGTCGTCGCCTTGGACCTGCGGGGATTCGGTGAATCGGACAAGCACCCGGCCGACCCCGCCGAGCAGTACAGCGCCGCGGCCCAGGCCCGCAGCGTGCTGGGGCTGATCCGCGAGCTGGCCCTGAACCGGCCGGTGCTGGCCGGCTACGACATCGGCAGCCGGATCGCGCAGACCGTCGCGCGGGAGAATCCGGACCTGGTCCGGGCGCTGGTCATCGCCCCGCCGCTGCCGGGCATCGGCCGCCGGGTGCTCGACCCGCAGCCGCAGCGGGAGTTCTGGTACCAGTCCTTCCACCAGCTTCCGCTGGCCGCGGAACTGATCGACGGGGCGCCGGCCGCGGTACGTGCCTACCTGTCGCACTTCTGGTCACACTGGTCCGGTCCCTCCTTCACCCTCAGCGAGAGTGACCTCGACCACCTGGTCGCCGTGTACGGCATGCCCGGCGCGTTCACCGCGTCGATCGGCTGGTACCGGTCGGGCGCGGGTGCGGTGGCCCGGTCCCTGGCCGAAAAGGCGCCGGACCCGGACGACCGGATCGCGGTTCCGGCCACCGTGCTGTGGCCCGAGTACGATCCGCTGTTCCCGCGCGCCTGGGCGGACCAGGTGGGGGAGTTCTTCAGCGACATCGCCGTCCGCTTCGTCGACGGGGCCGGCCATTTCGCCCCGCTGGAGTATCCCGGCGAGTTCGCCGCCGCGATCCGCGCTGCGCTGGCCGAAACTGCGGACGGCTAGCATCGGCTGCGACGGCGTGCGAGGGTGGAGAAAAGACGTGCGGAGTACTCTCTGGTCTCGCCCGCAAGTGAGCGGAGGCCTCATGGGCCGCGACATTGACGCAATCAAGATCACCGGCGAGGAGCGCCGCAGGTACCGTGACAAGGTGCGGCGCTCGCTGGACGTGTTCGCCCGCATGCTGCGCGAGCACCGCTTCGAGGGCGAACCGGCGCTGGTCGGCGTCGAGATCGAGATGAACCTCGTGGACTCCCGGGGCGAGCCGTCCATGCGCAACCGTGACGTGCTGGCCGCCATCGCGGACCCGGCGTGGGCCACCGAGCTCGGCCAGTTCAACCTCGAGATCAACGTGCCGCCGCGTGAGCTCAGCGGGGACGCCCTGGCGGACCTGGAGAAGGAGATCCGCGCCAGCCTCAACTGCGCCGACGAGAAGGCCCGCAGCACCGGCAGCCGGCTGGTCATGGTCGGCATCCTGCCCACGCTGTGCGAAGAGCACATGAACGAGGACACCATCTCGGCCAACGCGCGGTACCGGGTGCTCAACGAGCAGATCTTCGCGGCCCGGGGTGAGGACATGCGGATCGCGATCGACGGGCCGGAACGGCTGCTGACCCACGCCGGCAGCATCACCCCGGAGGCCGCCTGCACGAGCGTCCAGTTGCACCTTCAGGTCTGCCCGGAAGAGTTCGCGAACTACTGGAATGCGGCCCAGGCCATCGCCGGTGTCCAGGTCGCCGTGGCGGCCAACTCCCCGTTCCTGTTCGGCCGGCGGCTCTGGGATGAGACCCGGATCACGCTGTTCGAGCAGGCCACCGACACCCGGCCCGACGAGCTCAAGCATCAGGGCGTGCGCCCGCGGGTGTGGTTCGGCGAGCGCTGGATCACCTCGGTGTTCGACCTGTTCGAGGAGAACATCCGGTACTTCCCGGCGCTGCTGCCGCTGTGCGACGAGGAAGATCCCGTGGTCACGCTCGATCGCGGCGGCTGCCCGCAGCTGTCCGAGATGAGCCTGCACAACGGGACCGTCTACCGCTGGAACCGCCCCGTCTACGCGGTGGCGGACGGCGTGCCGCACCTGCGGGTGGAGAACCGGGTGCTGCCGGCCGGCCCGACCGTCGCCGACGTCATCGCGAACGCCGCCTTCTACTACGGGCTGCTGCGCGCCCTGGCCGAGGCGCAGCGCCCGATCTGGACGCAGCTCTCGTTCGCCACGGCGGCGGAGAACCTGCACGAGGCGGCGCGGCGCGGCATGGACGCGCGGCTCTACTGGCCCGGCCTCGGCGAGGCGCCCGCCGCCGAGCTCGTCCTGCGCCGGCTCCTGCCGCTGGCCCGCGACGGCCTGGCCCGCTGGGGCGTCGCCACCGAGCACGCCGACCGCCTGCTGGACATCATCGAGCAGCGCTGCCTCCGCGGCCAGACCGGCGCCGCCTGGCAGACCGCCACCGTCGCGGCGCTCAGCAACCACGGTGCGGCCGACCGCCCGGAAGCGCTCCGGCTGATGACCCAGCGCTACATCGAGCACATGCACACCAACGACCCCGTTCACGCCTGGCGCTGACTTTCCGGCCGGCCCACCAGGCCCGCCCCGGGCTGACGGTAAGGATCCGCCCGCCGGTACCCGCGGGCCGCACGGGACCTGCCAGGCCACCCGGACACCCTCCGGGATGGCTTTGACGTCCACGTGGATCCCGGCCGCGGCTCCCCGGTCCTGGAAACGGGTGAAATCCTCCCCCCGCAGGCCGGTGAGCTCTTCGCTGGGTATGCCGGGTAGCGGGCCGGCCTCGATGGTGGTGCGACAGGACCCGTCGCCTGCGGCGATGCCGATCCGCGCGGCCACGGCGTTCCGCCGGACCGGGCCGAGTGCTTCCGTCAGCATCGCCACCAGCTGCCCCCGTGTGTCCGCCGCCACGGTGTCCACCGGGCCGGTGAAGCTGATCTCGGGTGCGGGCGACAACTGCGCGCAGAGCTCCATGATCTCCTGGCGCAGACCACGTTCCCCGGGCCGCTGCTCCAGCGCGAAGATGGCATCGCGGAGCATCCGGACCGTCTGATCGAGTTCATTCACGGACGCGCAGATCTTGTCGCGCACCTCGCCGCGGGGCACCCGGGACGCGGTGCTCTGCAGCGCGAGCCCCACCGCGAAGACCCGCTGGATGACGGTATCCCGCAGGTCGGCGGCGATGCGGTCCCGGTCAGCCAGGACGGTGAGCTCGCGCAGGCGGCTCTGCAGTTTCTCGCTCCGCTCCCGTGAGCGCTGGATCCGGTCGCGCAGGCCATGCGTCGCGAGGGAGATCAGGGCCGCGAGCGCGGTCCAGAAGATCACCCGGCGCGCGATGACCGCGTCCGGGACCGTCACCGGCGTCAGCGAGACGATCACCTCGGTGACGACGATCGCAGCCACCACGCATACCGATTCCCACGGGCGGTGGAAGAGTGCCGTCCACACCAGGGGGATCAGGATCACGATGCCGACCCCCGAGGTGGACCCGGCCGCCAGGTCGAGGGCCAGCACCGATCCGGTGTAGGCCAGCGGGACGAGCACCGTCATCCAGCGGGGCAGCCGGCCCCACGGCAGCAGGAAAGCCGCCGCGGCCAGGAGCAGCAGCAGCAGGCTGGCCAGCGCGGCCGGCCCCGACTCGGTGCCCGAGGGCAGCAACAGGCTGGCTTCGGCCAGGACCGCGACCACGGCGAACGGGGCCACCCTGGCCCACAGCCCCGGCCCCCGGAACGGTGAACGGGCCGTCTCACCGGGAGCGACCGATGACGCGGACAGCATCCCGGATTCGGCTCTGGATCCCATTTGCTTTGCGACAATCTCCGGCGTCCGGTAGGCGCCCGGGCATACCCGGTGACCGAGAGTCCTGAGCGGCCAGTAGGTGTGACGGAGCTGGATCAATGCAGCTCGCGGGCCGAACTGTGACCGTCTCAGGCTGGCGTGGTTTGTTAACCCAGCCGGAATCTTACGCTGCGACCGCCGTTTCTGCCTAGATATGGTTACGTAGAGTAATGGCCTTGATGGTCCGTGTGACCGGTTCAGCCGAGAACGGGAAGGCCGTTTGACGCCTAGCTGCCGGGGCACTGCCGTTACCAGGGTCTGCGGCAGCGAGGGTGCCGTTCGCGTGACGGTTCGCGGCCCACCGGATGCACCCGGCCCGGAGTGGGTATGGCCCGGCCATGACCGAACCTGCCCGTCAGGGCATGACGGCGATCGTTGCCGCCCTGGACCAGATATCCGTCGCTGAGCTGCGCCGCCGCGGCGGCCTGAAATGGACCTACGCCGGGCCCGACGTGCTCGGTGCCTTCGTCGCCGAGATGGACTTCGGGACGTCGCCGGCCGTCGAGGCGGCCCTGCGTGACGTGATCGCGCGGCGTGACTTCGGCTACCTGGGCCCGGCTGCGGTGCGGGAGATGGCCGAAGTGGTCGCCGCGTGGCTGGCCCGCGAGCATGACTGGGTGGTCGATCCAGCCCGGATCCGCCCGCTGCCCGACGTCATCAAGGGCCTGGAGGCGGCGATCACAGTCTTCTCCCGGCCCGCCAGCCCGGTGATCCTGCCCACCCCCGCCTACATGCCCTTCCTCACCGTGCCGCGGCGGCTGGGCCGGCAGATCATCCAGGTACCGATGATCACCAGCGGCGGGCGGCTGGCGCTGGACCTGGACGGGATCCGCGCGGCCTTCCGCGCGGGCGGTCACCTGCTGATCCTTTGCAATCCGGGCAACCCGGCGGGCCGGGTGTACACGCCGGCCGAACTGGCCGCGGTGACGGACGTGGTGGAACAGCACGGCGGCCGGGTGTTCGCCGACGAGATCCACGCCCCGCTCGTCTACCCCGGCCACCGGCACACCCCGTATGCGAGCACATCCAGTGCGGCCGCCGGGCACTCGATCACGTCGGTCTCGGCGTCCAAGGGCTGGAACCTGGCCGGCCTCAAGTGCGCCCAGCTGATCCTGACCAGCGACGCCGACGCCGGGACCTGGGCCGCGGCCGGCGGGCGGCTGGCCGAGCACGGGGCGAGCACGCCCGGGGTCCGCGCCAACATCGCGGCGTTCCGGGACGGCGGCGACTGGCTCGCGGAGGTGCTGGCCTACCTGGACGGCAGCCGCCTGCTGCTGTCCGACCTGCTCGCCGAGCACCTGCCCGAGGTCCGCTACCAGCCCCCGGAGGGCACCTACCTGGCCTGGCTGGATTGCCGCGGGCTGGGCCTGGGCGGCAGCCTGGGGGGGTTCTTCCTGGACAAGGCGCAGGTGCTGGTCAGCGACGGCCCGGCCTTCGGGGAGGCGGGTCAGGGGCACGTCCGGCTCAACTTCGCGACGCCGCGCCCGATCCTGACCCAGATCGTCCGCCAGATGGGCCGTGCCGCAGCTAACCGCTGACGGGCCCCGGCCCGTCCGTCCCGCCGGTGGTCACAATGTGACTACAAGGTCGTATTTAGTGCCCAGCGCGGACAGCGATGGCTATTGTCGGCAGGGTGGCCGATCATCCTTCAAGACGACGCGCGCGTATCGCCGCGCTCGCAGGCATCGCAGGCATCGCGTGCCTCGCCGCGGCGGGCTGCAGTAGTTCCTCCTCGTCGGGAGGGAGTTCCGCGAGCGCGTCCGCGCCGGCCAAGCCGGCCGGCACCGCCAACGTCGCCTACGCGTCGTCGCTGCAGTATCTCAACGAGAAGGTCGTCTCGCCCGCCTTCACGAAGGCCGAGGGGTACAAGTTCTCCGGCCGTGGCGCCTCCTCCGGCGACCTGGAAACGGATATCGCCTCCGGCGAGATCAGCCCGAACGTCTTCCAGAGCGTCGGCGGGGACAACATCACGCCGCTCACGCCCAAGTTCACCAAGTGGTACGTGCAGTACGCGGGCACGTCGATCGTGGTCGCCTACAACCCGACGAGCAAGTACGCGAGCCAGTTCGCGGCCATTGCCAGCGGCAAGGAGCCGGTCTGCAGCCTGTTCCCCCTGCTGCAGACGCCCGGCCTGAAGCTCGGCCGCACCGACCCGAACGTCGACCCGCAGGGCCGGGACTTCATCTACATGCTGCAGCTGGCCCAGTCCTATTGCCACCTGCCGTCGGACGTGGTGGCCAAGATCCTCGGCACCTCGGACTTCGGTACCGCCTCCTCGTCGCAGATCTACGCCGAGTCCTCCCTCGACGCGACGCTGCAGTCGGGCCAGCTGGACGCCGCCAGCGCGTTCATCACCCAGGCCATCGAGCTGCACCTGCCCTACATCAAGCTCCCGGACGCCATCAGCCTGGCCAGCGCCGCGGACGCCGCGGCGTACAAGAAGGCCACCGTTAAGCTCGAGAACGGCATGGTCAAGTCGGGCAGCCCGCAGGTCATCGACATCACCACGATCGGCACGCCCACCCCAGCCGGGACCGCATTCGTGAAGTACACGCTGTCCCCCACGGGGCTGGCCCAGTACAAGGCGGGCGGTTTCACCGTGCTCACACCGACGGTGTTCGGCGATAGCAGCGCCGTCCCCGCCGCGATCAAGAGTGAGCTCGGCGGCTAGAGCCGCGGTCGCCGCGGGCGCGACGGTCCCGGGGGACGGATCTCCCGCGCCGTCGGGCCCGGCACGGCGGGCCACCCCGCAGCGGGTCCGTTCGGTATCGGGGTTCGTTTCGGTCATCGCGGCGGCGGTCATCTGGATCGCGCTGCTCGGCCCGGTGATCGC
>Ga0181523_10000274_pt1 | contig 57984 bp, 53 predicted proteins | sample PEATcosm2014_Bin_43_FD_119752 | JGI IMG/M metagenome (GOLD analysis project Ga0181523, IMG submission 119752) | Peatland microbial communities from MTU Mesocosm Facility, Houghton, MI, USA - PEATcosm2014_Bin05_30_metaG | ecosystem: Environmental > Terrestrial > Soil > Wetlands > Peat | place... | reverse complement strand
GCGGACGCGCCGTTGCCGTCGCCAATCACGCCGACGACGGTGTTGACCTGAACGGTGTTGCCTTCTGAAACCTTGATTTCCTGAAGGATGCCGCTGGCGGGCGCGGGGATTTCGGCGTCGACCTTGTCGGTGGAAATCTCGAACAGAGGCTCGTCGCGCTGGACCTTGTCACCGGGCCTTTTCAGCCACTTGGTGATGGTTCCTTCAAAAATCGATTCGCCCATCTGGGGCATAACTACGTCAGTCGGCATAGTTCCCTTTCCAGGAGCCCTGCGCAAATGGCGGGGGTGGAGCAAACCAACATTATAGCGAAGGCGGGAGCGGCGGTATTCGAGCAGTCGCGAGTAGGCACGGGTTTCAGGCTTCCGGCGGGGTGCGGCATGGCCCTTAAGCAGCCCTTACCCGACGGTAGTGCCGGAATCACCTCGGGTTCACGGAGCAAAACGGCGATGAAGAAGTTTTTGGCGATTGTATTTTGTTCTCTTCCCGCTTTCGGGCAAGCGGCTAACTCAGGCCCCGGGTTGTACGCGGGATCGGCAGTATACGGCGCGTCCGGCTCCGGTGGGGCTCCGCTGACTTACTCGGCCCGGACAGACAATTGCGTTACCGGTTCGGAGTCGGGCTGCATATCTGGCACGACGACTGGGGAATCTGGAAGCGCCCTTAGTTTCCTCTTGCGCACGACAGACGCGGCGCCGTTTCCGGACGTCAGCACTGGGAATGCAAACATGAACAGCACCGCTACGGACCCGGACTTTGGGGCATATTTGGTGATGGCGACCGATGAATCGACGGCCAGCGCGAACGAGGGTTCGGCAAGCCCCTGGGCCGCATCTTGGGACATGGGTTCGGCGGGCGAATGGGACGCCTTCTCGCTCGACTCCAGCATGCTGATGGTCGGCAACAACAGCGGAAACTGGGCGGTGCTCTATCTCAATCCAACCTCGATCCACAACAAGACCTGTGCGCCTATCCCCTGCGTGAGCAACAGCGGGGTAGGGACGAACGGGACGAAGGCTGGAGATACTTACCATCTCGCGTCGAACGGCTCGTACAGCTTCAGCCGTGTGCCGGGCGAGACGAACATCATCTACGAGTATTACAACCCGGTCGCAACCCAAGTTCAGGTGAACAAGGTCGCCGTTTGTCAAAACGGTACGAGTAGCCCGAATTGCACCGGCTGGACGGGGCCGGGGCCGCTCTACCGCACAACTTACAAGGACTTCAGCTACACGACTGGGACACAGGTTCTACCCGCTAACTACTACACGGCGGGCGCAAGTTCGACCTTCACAACCGCGAACGACGGCAGCGTGGCGATCGCAATCGGCGGCGGCGTCGATTGGCAGGCGAGTTGGGTTCCGGCGGTCAACACAATCCTCTTCCCGCAGGCGGGCAACACGAACAAGGGCTGGCAGGCGATCGCCGTCACGGGCCCGACCGGCAGCACAGAGCCAACGTGGTCAGGCTGCCAGACGACGATCTATGTCACGACCTGCAGCGATGGCGGAGTGACGTGGGAGTACATTGGCAACGTCGGATCGAGTCAAGGCTCCTATTTTGACATCATCGGCTACCATCCCGGCACCGGTTCCTATCATCTCGATACGCGCACCGGCATCATCAATCGGGGCACGGATAGTTCGGCACCCGCTGGTGCTGCAACCACGAACGACGCCATCGCCTGCACCCGGTACGCGAATGGCGGGACGGTGACTTATCCTTGCCCGCTCCCCGACGTCTACACGTTGCACGACTTCAGCCAGTCAATGAATGGCCGCTACGTCATCATCGCGCCAGATGGAGCAGAAGGCGCGAACGCCAGTGGCAATTGGGACTGGGGAACATTGAGCGGACAGACAAGTAATAAGGTTTGGGAAGGCGCGTGGTCCGCAACCCAATCCTATTCCAAGAACCAAGTCGTGAGTAACAACGGTTATTTCTATTCTGTCACGGCAACCACGGCGCCCGCTGGCAATGCTCCGCCTACCCCTCCAACCCTCTCGAACTCATACTGGGCTCAGAGCGAGGCGTGGCCCGCTGTCTACTATTGGGACGTGACCGGCACCCTGATCTCGCCCTGCACCGACTACCTGAACTGCAACGGCCACACGGCGCAGGGCTACATCGCGCAGTACTGGGGGGGGAAGTACGCCAAAGCGCAGTTTGGGGACGAGACCGGCCTGCTCCCCGGTCCGGTAAGCAATCTCGGAGCACTCTATCCCGACACCAAACTTCTGGCCGCCACCTTGCCCGCCGACCAGCATGGCAGCTACCGGAATGCCGGAACCAACGACCTGCCGCCCGTATTTATCGTCAACACAAACGTGCCGGCGTGGTACACGAACTACACCGCAGCCTGCTACACCGAACTCTGCGCGACCTCAACCGATGGGCTGCACACGCTCTATCGCTTCGCCCACAGTTACAACACCGGCAGTGTCGTTAGCTTTCAAGTTCAGAACAACATCGGCGTTTGCTCCTATCTCGGCGACCTTTGCGCTATCGGCACCGACATAATGGGAAAGCGCGGAACGAACACGGCATCGAACACGGTTTGTCCGGCATCGAGCTACGCGACCGGCCCGGCTGCGTCGTATCCACCTCGCGGTATGTACCAGCCCTCGACCGGCAACGCGGTCAACTACCAGGACACGATGATGGTCCTGAGCACTCTCTACATTTACCAGGCACAGGCATTCTGGAACAGCGGCACATCATCCTATGTCTATTCAGGATCTGGAGCGGAGGGTTCGACGCTACCTGCATGGGCGACGGCTTGTGGAACAGCGGGAAGCTACTGCACGACAGATGGCACGACAGGCACGGCTCCCCTTGACGGCAATGTGCTCTGGCAGAACCTGGGCCAGAACACCTGCCGCGGCGACGTAATGATCGTAGACGTGTTGTCGGCGCATCCAGCGCCGTAATCCTGATCCACGGGACATCCCATGACAATCTCAGAGCATTTCACGCTGGAGGAGCTCTCTTTTTCTGAAGCGGCGGCGCGGCTCGGGCTGAACAACACTCCGGGTGCGAGCGTTGTTGCAAATCTAGGCCTGGTGGCGGCGGTTCTGGAAAGAATTCGCACGTTGCTTGGGGACAGACCCATCGTTGTGCACAGCGGCTACCGCTCTCCGCAAGTCAACCAGGCAGTGGGCGGAGTAGTTACGAGCGCCCACTGCCGCGGGCTGGCGTGCGACTTCGTCTGCCCCGCATTCGGTCCGCCTGCGGAAGTGGCGCTGGCTGTCCTGAGGTCGGGCATCGAATACGACCAACTCATCCTCGAGTACGGATGGGTCCACGTTGGACTGGCGCAGGAGGGATCCTTATCCCGCCGAGAAGTCCTGACGAAGCGTTCGCCATGGGCGGCGTATGAGTCGGGCATCAGAACTTGACCGATTTCGCGCGCAAACTCACTGACGTAGTTCTAACGCTATTACAAGGAGATACTACTTTGAAAAAGATCACCGCTTATCTACCCACGGTTGTGTTACTGCTTACCGCCCTTGCGAACACGGCCACGCCGGCGGTTGCAGCATTTTGGGCGAGTCACGCTAGCGTTGCGGCGATAGTCGCGCCGCTGGCCGTCATCGTGGCGCATTGGCTGCCTTCGCCGTATGCCGGCGCGGATTCGAACAACTGGCCGAAGATAGATGGAGCCGCGAAGCCATGACGATGCTGGCGCAGATCGCGCCGACTTTCTGGAACAACTACGGCGCGGCCACGGTTGCCTTCCTCGGTTTCCTGATCAATGGCGTCCTGGCGTTTGGGGCAGCGCAGAAGCTGGCCGGGCAGCGCGAGGAGCAGAGAATCGCGGACCAGGCGTGGAAGAAGGAGCATGCCGTGCAGGCGAACGTGCGCGATATTGCGATCGCGGCGCTGCAGGCCATGGGTAACAGCAATGAGGCTACGGTGAAAGGCATTCAAGGACAACTGCTGCTCATCCAGACGGAGCTGCAGGAACTCCGCAACCGGGCCGCTTGTGCTCTCTGCGCGCCGCCCCCACGAAAGTAATGTAACTCACTTCCTAAAAATTAAAAGGAGAACGTTTATGAGGAAAGTTCTGTTTATGAAGAAAACTCTGGCCGTGGTGTTCTCGCTTGCGATGTTGTCGACTGCGTGCTCGACGGCTTGGATGTCGACGCTTGATTCCATTCTGGCCGCGGCGGCGCCGGCGCTGACCAACATTCTGCAAATTGTCGCCGTGGCCAACGGCCAGCCGGTGAACAGCGACCTGGAAGCAAAGATCAATGCCGACGCAACGGCCGTCAAGACGCTGGCCGCCGATTTCGCCAAGGTTTCGTCGGGATCGGCGCCGGGTGTTTGCCAACAGTTACAGGCGGCTGTAAGTGTGTACCAGGCCGATCAACAGCTTGTGCTTCAGGTCGCGCAGGTGAGCGATCCGAAGACGCAGACGAAGGTTACGCTACTTAGCGACTTAGTGGCAGGCACGGTTGACGCAATCACGGCAGTAATTCCGTCCTGTCAGAACGCGGCTGCGTCCCGAAGCATGAAGATCGCGCCGCTCTACAGCGTGTCGACCTTTGCGGCTCATTACAACAGCATTCTGGTGGCGCCGACTGGCAATGCCGCTGTGGACGCGGCAACCCGGAAAATGAGACTCCATCAGCACTCGAAACTCGTGCAGGCGGTGAGCTTCGGGAGACTGCAGTGATCCGCAAGTTTGGCGCGTGCCGCGACGTTCATGATGTGCGGGATCGGCTGTATCGGGCATCGCCGCGAGCGGAGCTGGTCCCGCAACATGTCGATCTGCGGGAGTGGGGCGGCCCGATCAAAGATCAGGGTGAGGAAGGAAGCTGCACCGGGCATGCATTTTCGTCGGCGCGTGAGTGGATTGCGCGGAGGTATGAGAAGGCTTCGCCGATCCTGAGCCCGCAGTGTCTGTATGTCGAGGAATTGCTGGCCGACGGGTCGTTTCCGAAAGATGAGGGCGCGATGCCGCGTACCGGCTGCCAGGTGCTCACCGCAAAAGGCTGCTGTGAGGCTTCGCTGTATCCGTATGTGGCGGGCAAGTTCACGGCCCCGACGGCGGAGCAGGCGCAGAACGCAATCAAGTACAAGGCGGGCGCTTATCACCGCATCGGAAGTCTGTCGGACTTTCTCCGGTGCCTGGCCGATTCGACGCCGTGGCTGGTTACGGTTGGATTCAAGGTCTACGAGTCGTTCATGTCGCAGCAGGTGGCGGACACCGGCATCATGCCGATTCCGAAACCGGGCGAACAGCAACTGGGCGGCCACGAAGTACTCTGTCTCGGCTACGACTTATCGAAGCAATTGGCGCTTATCCAGAACAGTTGGGGCGACGGTTGGGGACAGCGGGGCTACTTCTGGATGCCGTTTAGCGTTATCAATGCGCCGGACACCGATCTGTGGATGGTGCACACGGGCGGACCGTGGAGGTGACTGTGCGAAACCCTGCAGTGCGCGGCGATTCCCGCATGATGTACGTTAATGCCCTATTGGTCATCGGTCCCGAACCTCTTGGCGGTCTCTAACATCTAAAGGTTGAGAAAAAACCACCTGAGGCAGGGATGATGACACAAATACAAGACGCCGCGCACGCAACCAAGATCTCCAGCGATGGGCTAGACCAGTTGTTCCGCCAAGGCCGTACACACAGTGCGTGGCTTCCCAAGCGCGTGCCCGTCGAAACGCTGCGCGAGGTCTACGAACTTGCGCGCCTGGGTCCGACCAGCGCGAACTCTACTCCCGCCCGTTTTGTGTTTCTTGAAAGCGAAGCGGCGAAGGCGCGGATTCTGCCTGCTCTCGCTCCGGGCAATGTCGAAAAAACGAAGGCGGCGCCGGTCACCGCGATTATGGCCTGGGACACCGAGTTTCACGAGAAGCTTCCCCAGTTGTTTCCACACTTCGACATGCGCTCTTATTTCGTAGGGAACCAGCCATTGATCGACGAATCGGCCTTGCGCAATAGTTCGCTGCAGGGGGGCTACTTCATACTCGCCGCTCGAGCCGTGGGGCTTGATTGCGGACCGATGTCCGGCTTCGACAAAGCGAAAGTGAACGCCGAGTTTTTCCCTGACGGCAAATGGAAAGTCAACTTTCTCTGCAATCTCGGCTACGGCGATCGCAGCAAGCTGCTTCCTCGGAGTCCGCGGCTGGAATTCGACGAGGCGTGCCGGGTGCTGTGACGGAGACGCGGCAAGCCGCGTCTCTACAGCAACTTTAAGGCTCGAAAATCTACGATCCCGACTTCTTCTCGATCTTGGCCCAGGCATCTTTCAGCGCCACGGTGCGGTTGAATACGAGATGTCCGGGCTTGGAATCCGGGTCCACGCAAAAATATCCTAGGCGTTCGAACTGATAGCGGCCTTCGATCGGGGCATTCGCCAGCGAGGGCTCCAGCTTTGCTTGCGCAATCACTTCCAGCGAGTTGGGATTCAAGTTCGCAGTGAACTCCTGGCCCTCTTCGACCTGATTCGGATCTTCCTTGGTGAAGAGCTTGTCGTAGATGCGCACTTCGGCGTCGATGGCGTGCGCGGCTGACACCCAGTGAATGGTCGATTTCACCTTGCGTCCATCCGGAGCATTGCCGCCACGCGTGGCCGGATCGTATGTGCAGTGCACCTCGACCACTTCTCCGTTGTCGTTTTTCACCACTGACTTCGCGGTAATGAAATAGCCATAGCGCAGCCGCACTTCGCGCCCGGGCGACAGGCGATAGTACTTCTTGGGCGGGACCTCGCGGAAATCGTCCTGCTCGATGTAGAGCACTTTGGAGAATGGCACCTTGCGTGTCCCGGCGCTTTCGTCCTCGGGATTATTGACCGCATCGACTTCCTCAGCCTGACCTTCCGGGTAGTTGTCGATCACAACCTTCAACGGTCGCAACACGGCCATTACACGCGGCGCGCGCTTGTTCAGGTCTTCGCGAACGAAGTGTTCGAGCATGGCAAATTCCAGCGTGCCATTCGTTTTTGAAACTCCGATGGCCGCGCAGAAGTGGCGAATCGCCTCCGGCGTGTAGCCGCGCCGCCGGATGCCGGACAGCGTCGGCATGCGCGGATCGTCCCAACCGGTGACGTGTTTTTCCTGCACCAGGGTCAATAGTTTGCGCTTGCTGAGCAGCGTGTAAGTGAGGCTGAGGCGGTCAAACTCCATTTGCTGGGACGGAAAAATACCTAGCTGCTGGATGAACCAGTTATAGAGCGGGCGATGATCTTCAAACTCCAGCGTGCAGATGGAGTGGGTCACGTGCTCGATGGAATCGGACTGACCGTGCGCGTAGTCGTACATGGGATAGATGCACCACTTGCCGCCGGTGCGGTTATGCTCGGCGTGCAGGATGCGATACATGACCGGATCGCGCAGGTTCAGGTTTGGCGACGCCATGTCGATCTTGGCGCGCAGCACGCGCGATCCGTCGGGGAACTCGCCTTTGTGCATGCGCTCAAAAAGATCGAGGTTCTCTTTCAGTTCGCGGTTGCGATGCGGACTCTCTTTGCCGGGCTCGGTGAGCGTGCCGCGATACTGGCGAATTTCTTCCGCGCTCAGGTCGTCAACGTATGCTTTGCCTTCGTTGATGAGCTTGATCGCCCACTCGAAGAGCTGATCGAAGTAGTCGGAGGCGTAGTAGAGACCGTCCCAGTCGAAGCCCAGCCAGCGGACGTCTTTCAGGATCGAATCGACGTACTCCTGCTCTTCTTTCTCGGGGTTGGTATCGTCGAAACGTAGGTTGGTCTTGCCGCCGAACTCGTCGGCTAATCCGAAGTTGAGGCAGATGGATTTGGCATGGCCGATGTGCAGGTAGCCGTTGGGCTCGGGAGGGAAGCGGGTCTGGATAACGGCGTCGCCGTACTTCCTGGTCTTGATGTCTTCGATGACCTGGTCGCGGATGAAGTTCGAGGGGCGGGGCTCGGAGGGCGAGTTTGCGTCAGCTTCCATAGATTTAGGCGAAGATAAATTCGTCGTGCTCATACTCTTTGGTATTTTATATGGAAGAGTGGATTCGCGACGGCTGCGGGGTGCCTCTGGGCTCTAGCGACGCGATGTGCGGACTCGATAATGCCCTCCGGCGGGCGCGGTCATCCCCGCTGACGAAGCAATCCTCGTGATAATCTGCGTCGAGAGGGACAGCTGCCTTCCGGCCGTTACGGCTGGTTCTCGGCAGGCTTCAATCCATCATGGCAAATTGTGTTCAATGCGGCCGTCAGCTCCCAGCACTTACCTTTGGCAGGAAGATTTGCCAGTGGTGCGTGCAGCATGAAGCTGCGCAGCGCGGCGAAGATATTCCCATTCAGCGAGTCGAGCCGGCGCCCTGGTTGCGTTCGCAGTCCAGTTCGATGGTGGTCACTCAGGCCATTTTCGGCATCAACGTTGCGGTGTTCGTCGCTATGGCGCTGGCTGGCGTTTCGCCCATGGAACCCACTAGTCAACAACTGGTGCAATGGGGGGCGAATTTTGGGCCTTACACCGTAGCCGGCGAGTGGTGGCGGCTGTTGACATGCGTGTTCGTACATATCGGCATCATCCACATTGCGCTCAATATGTGGTGCCTGTGGAGTCTCGGAAGGATAGCCGAAGCGGTCTACGGGCACTGGACATTCGCTGCGGTTTACTTGATCACCGGCGTGTCGGCGAGTGTAGCCAGCCTTATTTGGAGCCTTGGTCGCGTAAGCGCAGGAGCTTCGGGAGCCATCTTTGGAATTGCGGGCGCGCTGATCGCGTCGTTTTACCTCGGCGAATTCTCCATGCCAAAAGCCGCGGTGTCTGGCCTGCTTCGAAGCGTGTTGACGTTTGCGGGTTACAACCTCGTAATCGGAGCCATGTTGGGCATCACGGATAATGCCGCTCACGTTGGCGGGCTGGTATCGGGACTGATTCTCGGAGCGCTCATCGCCAAGGTCGCTCCACGGCACGATGACGTGCTGCGGCGCGTCGGCGTGCTGTTAGTTGGGATCGCGATCGCCTACGGCGGCGTGGCGTGGCTGCAGCATGCCCACGGGTATCTCCTGCATGCGGCAAACGGGCAGACGCTGCTATCCGAAAACAAGACCGACCAGGCAATTAAGGAATTACAGACAGCTATCCGCCAACGACCCGATTACGTTAGGGCGCGCTACGAGCTTGCGCGCGCTTATTTGGCCAAGGGCGACTACGCGAGCGCGGAAGGCGAATTCAAACGGGTCATTGAGCTGGACCCGACGTACGAAGGGGCATACTACTACCTCGGCATGTATTACTTGGATCAGAAGCGCCCGCAATCGGCACGAGAAATTCTTACGCAACTGCTGCGGGTGAATCCAAATAGCCCCGACGCCCATTTTGGGTTGGGCGCAGTCTCGTTGGATGAGCTGAAATATCCTGAGGCCCTCGCGGAGTTCAAGCAGACGGCACGGCTCGACCCGGATTACGATGGCGTTTATCAGGAGATGGGGCTGGTGCAAACAAGGCTCAAGCTCTACGACGATGCCATAGCATCCTTCCTGAAGCAGCAGAAATCCGAAGACAATTCCGAAAACGAAAACGCCTTGGCGAGCGCCTACGAGGCAAAAGAAATGCATCGCGAAGCTGCGGAAGCCAGCCAGCGCGCGAAGCAGTTTCAGAACCGGCGTTAGCACTGCTTAAATCATTTGATTCTATGGATAGCTCGCTCAATTCTCGCCAGAGTAGTTTCCCTTCCCAGCACTTCCAGCGTCTCGAATAATGGCGGGGCGTTCTTGCGTCCGCACACGGCTACTCGGATCGGTTGAAACATTTGTCCGGCTTTTACGCCTATCTGCCGGGCCGCGGCGCGGAGGGTTTGGTCCAGGGGGTCGTGTTTGAATTCAGTTTCCGCCAGCACTTCTCTGGCGCAGGTCAGAACTATGAGCGCCATGGCGACGTCTCCCTTTTGCGGAATGAGTTCGGCTGGGTCGTAGGGCGGGAGTTGATCCACAAAGAAAAAGTCGGCGGCGGTGAGAACGTCGCGCAGAAGCTTGATGCGCTCGCGGATGAGCGGGGTGATGGCGTGCATCTTTTCCGGGGTGATTTGGAATCCGGCCGCGTGGACAATGGGGAGCAGGCGGGCGCTGAGGTCGTCAATCGAAAGCCCGCGGATGTGCTCGGCATTCAGCCAGACGGCTTTAGGATCGAAGGTTTCGTCGGGGTAGAGGTCCTTCGACTCCGCGGGTACTTCACTTCGTGAAGTTCCCGCTCCGCTCAGGATGACAACTGAGGGAGGGGTTTCTTTGAAATTCACCACTGCGTTGGGACGATTGATGCCTTCGAGGGAAAACGCGTCGGTCAGCTCCTGGCGCGTCATCTTTTCGCGATCGTCCTTCGGCGACCATCCCAGCAGACAAAGAAAGTTGATAAAGGCTTCCGGAAGGAATCCGGCGTCGCGATAAGTTGTGACGCTGACCACCGGGCCGTGGCGGCGCTTGGAGAGCTTCGATCCGTCGGGGGCAACGAGCAGCGGAAGATGCGCGAACTGCGGCAGCTGGGCGCCGGCGGCTTCGAAAATGAGCACGTGCTTATAAGTATTCGAGAGATGATCCTGGCCGCGGATGATGTGGCTGATACGGAGATCGATGTCGTCGGCACACGAAGCAAGGTGATAAGTCGGCATCCCGTCGGACCGGAGAAGCGCGAAGTCTTCGATGTCGTCGGCGGACTTGATTTGCTCGCCGTAGACCGCGTCATTGAATCGGACTGGTTCGCCGGCGCCGCGGGGGACACGGAAGCGGAGCGCGAAGGACTCTCCGGCGGCGGCTCGGCGGTCGCTTTCGGCGCGGGAAAGTTCGCGCATGCCAGGGTTGAAGAGCCAGGTCTGAGTAGCGGCGGACTTTTCGCTCTCGTTGATCTGAACCGCAGCAGCGCGTGCAGGGGTGAAGTCGCGGTAGGCCAGGCCCTTCTGAAAGATGGCGTCCGCGATCTGGCGGTGCAGGGCCAGGCGTTCGGATTGCTTGTATTCCTCGTCCCACCCAAGGTCGAGCCAGCGCAGACCGTCGAAGATGGAGTTGACGGAGGCGTCAGTGTTGCGCTCGACATCGGTGTCATCCAGGCGGAGGACCATGGTCCCGCCGTTGTGACGAGCGTAGAGCCAGTTGAAGATGAAGGTACGGGCGCTGCCGACGTGCAGAAAACCGGTGGGAGATGGCGCGAATCGAACGCGAAGCATAACGTCCGAGTATAGCGGGAATGAGGTTTTGGCTCTAGGCTCGCGGAGGCCCCAGTGCGCTTGAACGGGCTTATCGCGCGGAGTTTGGCGTGACGAGTGCTGCGGAAAGCCGGGAAAAAGAGGGGCCAGTTCTTAACTGGACACGCCCGAGATGTATCGTCGCCTGAACAAGTTAGCGTTCCAACGGTCGCAAGCGCCACGTAGTGTGGCGTTTTTGCCACATACAAAAGTCTGCCCGCCAAGGTAAGCTCATACACAGCAAAAGACTTACATCATCTTCCCCTTGACGCACGAGCAAACAATTCGTGCTGCGGTGACCTGTACCGGAGTGGGTCTGCACAGCGGCGCTCCAGTTAGCCTGCGGATTTTGCCCGCGCCTGCGGGAACCGGAATCGTATTTCACCGCACCGACCTGGACGGCTTCGCGATCGAAGCCAGCGGACGCAACGTGGCCCGCGTCAGTTACGCCACCAGCTTGATGAAGAAAGGCGTGCTCATTTCCACAACCGAGCACCTGCTCTCGGCTTTTACCGGCGTCGGCATCGACAACGCCATCGTCGAACTGGACAATTTGGAATTGCCCATTCTCGACGGCAGCGCCCGTCCCTTTGTCGAGATGATTCAGAAGGCCAGGATTCGGAAACAGCGCAAAGCGCGCACCTATCTACGGATCGTGCGCGAGATCGAGTTACGCGACGGCGATAAATTCATTGCGGTGTATCCGGCAGACGTCTATTCAGTTTCGTATTCCATCAACTTTCCTCATCGCCTCATCGGCAAGCAGAGCTTCTGCGTGCGGCTGACCAACGGCAGTTATCTGAAAGAGGTTGCGCCGGCGCGCACTTTCGGATTTCTGCATGAAGCCGACGCCATGCGGCAGCAGGGATTGATTCGCGGCGCGTCGACCGAGAACGCCATCGTGCTGAACCTCGACGAAGTGCTGAACCCGCCACTGCGTTTTCCCGACGAGTTCGTGCGCCACAAGGTTCTGGATTTGATCGGAGACCTGGCCCTGATCGGGAAACACATACTAGGTTCGGTGGTGGCCGACCGCGCCGGCCACGCCATGCATACCGCGCTGGTGTCGCGCATTTTACGCGACCGGTCGTATTGGGAAGAAACGACGCTGGAAGATGAAACTGCGCATCCGGTGCTCGCGTCCGCGGTCAGCCTTAGCGTGTGAGCGGTAGTCTCCCCCTATGTTCCTCTGTGCTCCCAGTGGTGAAGAATTTAGGCGGCTGCGAGGCTCGGTCTGCGGGCTTCGGGAACAGAGGCTTTGGCTTGCTCAAGGCCCGAAGCTCGCGGTTCCGAACCTTCTCAATTCAATCGGCGGGCTGGGGCGCATTCCACTCGTACGGCAACGCGCGTTTTGCCAGCAGGCGCTGCAGTTCGGCTTCGGCTTCGGCGCGCACACGGTCGGCGAAAGCATTCGCGCTCTGCCGGTGCTCGGCCCCGAGCGCGGACAAGCGCGCTTGCAGGTAGGGCTGATCTTCTTCCAGTCGGCGCAGCAGCCGCTGAGTTCTGGCGATTTTTTCTTCCAATGGGATCATTGCTCTATCTCGCTGGGCACTGGAGACGCGGCAAGCCGCATCTCTACAGTGCCACAGCAGTGGCCGAGCGCAAGTTACAAGCTGGATGCCGGGTGCGTGGGAGTTTTTCTGGAAAGGGTGAACCGGCGAGTCGCCCCTTCCCACGCAAGCACTGCCTTGCAGCCGGTTAGGGAAGCTCCGCGTAGCTTTGCAGTCGCGCGGGCATTTCGCTTCGCAAGCGGTCGGTCAGCCATTTTTCAAGCTGATACTGCGCGCTCTGCGGTACTTCGACGAAGCGGATGCCGGCCTGACCGGTTCCGTCGGCCCAGGCGACTTGGCCCTTCAGTTCGAGCGAAGTGTTAGTGATGGGCAGCGTGAAGCGAAGCTGCGCCTGCGCATCCTTGGGCAACTTGCCGACCAGGCGTATGGCCATGCCTCCCTCGCTCACATTCGTCGTCGTCGCGGTCAGTTCCTGGTTGGGTGGAAGGCTGATTCGCAACGGCATCTCCACCGGATGGCGGAAGTACCGGCGGCGTTCGCGCACCATGAAATTGAGAGCCGCATTAAAACAACGCGCGGCATGCAGCGGGGTGAGCGGTTTCTGCAGGACGAAGTTGGCTCCAGAGTGGAAGGCCTCCTGGGTGGTGGTTTTCCCATTCACCACAGCAAAGGCAACGGACTTGGCATTGCTTTGAGTCTGGCGGAGCAATCCCAGGAGATCAAAGCCGTTTTGCATGTCGTCGCAGTCGATGATGACTGCATCGAACTTTCGCTTTGCCATCAGATCGTTGCCGGGCTGGGACTCTGCGCAAACCTCGATGTTGACCGAGATCTTCTCCAGTGCAGGACGCAGCACGCCGAGCAAGGCGGCATCCCGGCTGATGAGAAGCGAGTCCAGATTCATGGCACTTTCGATACTAGCGGCAGCCGGGAAGTTAAGAAAGTGACCTAGGTACCGGGCGAGGGTACACCGTGCCACAGGTTCCTCGGTCACTGTGGAAAATCTGCGGCGTTGGTCAGTTTTTTCTGGATTCTCGCGCCTTTCACCGCGAAACTAGATTGGTGGGCGAAACTGCTTATCTGTCGCTGGGATCGAATTTGGGAGATCGCGCGGCCAACCTGCGCGCGGCGGTTGCACAATTGGACGTAGCAGGCCGCTTGCTGGCCGTTTCCGCATTCTATGAAACCCAGCCGGTGGACGTTCCGGACCAGCCCTGGTTTCTGAACTGCGTGGCAGCGATTGAAACGGATAAGACGCCGAGAGAATTGCTGCAGCTTGCGTTGCGGATCGAAGCGACGATGGGACGTCTCCGCATGCGCGAGAAGGGCGCGCGCAGGATTGATATCGACGTGGTGCTATTTGGAGATCGCATTGTGGATGAGCCGGGGCTGAAGATTCCGCATCTGGCCATGCATCGGCGGCGGTTTGTTCTGGAGCCGCTGGTCGAGATCGCTCCGGAGGCGCGCCATCCCGAACTCGGGAAAACTGCGCGAGAGCTTCTGGGGGAGCTGGCTGGAGGGCAGTCGGTTCGCCGACTCTGAAGATCCGGGTGCGATGCCACGACGGCAAGTGCTTTCCCTGTGGACCTCGGCGACCTCTGTAGTAGAGAGTTTCTTAACCACAGAGGTCACCGAGGTCCACAGGGGAAAGCACTATGGAATCACGATACGCCTGCCTGCCTCTTCCGGCCCAGCGATGGCCGAATGCTTTTCGGGGAACTGCGCAAAGAGGAAATCGATGAACGCCCGCGACTTCGGCCTGCCGGAGGTGCGTCCCAGGCCCATGCGCAAGAGAAATACCAGCGCCTTCAGCACGTCGGAATCGCGCAGCCGATTGTAACCTGGTATTTCGCCAATGTGTTTCTCCTCGGCGGCGCGAAATTCCCGGACCATCGTCTCGACTTCGCGGGCGATCGTCTGGTGCGCCACGTTGGCGGTCGCGGGCTCGTAGATGAGGCTGGAGTTCACCAGCGTTTGGTAGCTCTTCGCCAACGAACTGACCGCTGCGATCAGATCGCGGTCGGTGAGCGAGCGATCGGCGCGGGCGCTCTTGGCCAGGGCGAAACTGAGCCCCAGGATCAGTTCCTCGCGCTCGTAGAGAAACTGTTCGGGGATCTCGACCTTGGGGATCTCAAACTCTGGACCTAGCGCCTCGCCCTCCCGTTCGCCCCGCCCATCTTGCACTTCCGCGCGGTGCGCTTTAGCATGCTCCCGCGCCTGCTGTCGTGCCTGTAAAAGATAAGGACAGTCGCTGGGGCAGTCGAGCGTCACCTCGCGCTGCTCGCCGCAGCACTGCGGACAGATTCTCCCATGCACGGCCGGACAAAACCGCTTTTCTTTTCGTTCTTCGCAAATCGCGCAACTCAATGGGAGTTCCTCGGATTTGATTATTTCACGGAAAGCGCAAGTTCTATCGCCGAGACGCCGAGGTCGCGGAGAAGGACTTTTCCTGTTGCGGGGACCGAGATGTTTCGAAGGAGATTGCTGCCGGCTGCGAGCCTCGAGCTAACGTCCGGAACGCTTGCCAGCAGCTAGTGGCCAGCAGCCAGCAGGCAGTTTTGCACCATTCTCGATGCAAACGGCTAAGCCGCATGAATAAACGCCGCTGATCGTTGCTATAAACGATTTCTATTTGTCTGGTTGCGCCTGACGCGTTAGGCTGTCTAGTCACCTCCGGTCACTCAATCTGATTCCTTGGGCTGTGCCCAAATAAAAGGAGAGGCATGTCAACTGAACTGCGGAACTTTCTAGCGATCCCCTACGACGAACTGGAAGAGATGAATCTGAAGGCGAAGAAGCAGCGCCTGGACCGCGTGGACCCTCACAAAATTCAGGAAGAGCGCCTGAAGTACCTGACGGACGAGTCGCGCATCAAGGCCGTGACCGTGCTGTTCAGCGACCTGGAAGGCCGTCTGCATATGCTCGATTACGACAAGAAGTTCCTGCTGAAGAGCTACGACAACCTGACCTTTGACGGTTCGTCGATTCGCGGCTTCACGGCGCAGCGGGAAAGCGATCTACGTCTGGGCATCGACTGGGGCGCTTTCTATTGGGGGCCGGCAGATGTGTTCGGGCCGGGCAAGGTGCTCGTCTTTGGCGAGGTCATCGATAAAGACGGCAAGCCCTACACCGCGGACATCCGCAGCATGCTGAAGGTATTTGGCAACGGATTGCACAAGAAGCACGGCTACACCATCAACGCCGCCAATGAAATCGAGGGCTTCCTGTTCAAGGGGCCGGACGCCGAGCGCATCTACCACGAGACGGGCAAGTTCGAATACGTGAACACGGGCGGCTATTATCACTCGTTGCCGGGCGATCCGCTGCGCACGTTTATCGACACCACCGCCGAAGTGCAGCGTGCCATGGGCTTCCAGAACGAGAAGGATCACCCCGAGGTCGCGCCTTCGCAGTTCGAGATCAACTACGGCTATGCCGAAGCGGTGGCCGCCGGTGACCACATCCAGCTCTACAAGCTGATCTGCCGCCAGGTCGCGCGCAATATGGGCTTGAGCGCCTCCTTCCTGCCCAAACCGGTGGTGGGCGTCAACGGCAGCGGCATGCACACCAATGTGTCGGTGAGCAAGGAAGGCAAGAACCTGTTCTGGGACCCCAAGGGCGATGAGAAGCTCAGCAAGTTTGGCTATGAGTTCCTCGACCGCATTCTCACGCATGGGCTCGACCTCTGCCTGGTATTCAATTCCAGCGTCAACGCGTATCGCCGTCTCGATCCGCACTTCGAGGCGCCCAACCAACTGAGAGCGTCGGCCGTGGATCGAGGTGCCATGGTCCGCATCCCGATCGGCAACGAGCGCAGCATGCGCCTTGAGGTGCGCGCCGTTGCTCCCGACGCCAATCCCTACCTGGTGATGTACTCCATTTTCAAGACCGGACTGGAAGGCGAGACGTCCAAGATCAAGAATCTTCGCGAGGCCGAGCGCTACCTGCCCGACAACGTCTACACGGCGATCGATGACTTCCGCAAGGCTGAATGGACAACCAAACTGCTCGGGGAAGACGTGAAAGGCCGCTACGCCGACCTGAAGCAGGCATCGGCCGACCGCTGTCCGCGGCTGCTGGGCACGATCGTCAAGGCAGCCGAAGTTCAGTTCCACCACGAGGTGTACAACCAGTTTCTGTGGAATTTGTTCTAGCCGGCTCTGCTCGCGTAGGGACGGACGCCCTCGTCCGTCCCAGCCGAGCTAATGGGGCTGAGACGAAAAAGGTCATCGATTGCCAGCAGAGCTTACACAGTGCGATCGCCCAGTCCACTAAGGCTACGCAGCTCCGTTTGTTGTTCGGTGGTTAAGTATTGCTTTCCGAAAATGAAGACCGTGCCCTGAGAGTAAAGCATAAAGACGCGCTCGTTTTCACCGTTCCACCGCACCCCTTGCCATTTGACACGCCAGCTACACGTATCCCCTGCCACATCGAATCCGTCCTCATTGAGGTCGGCTCTAAATGTTTTGCCTGCTAGCTCACTGGCTGCGGAACACCCCTGTTTCGTTTTCACACAGGCAATTTGGCCCTTTACATACACAGTACAATGTGTAAATATTTACACATGGCAACCAACCTCGCATTGGACGACCAACTCATCGAGGATGCCCGCCGCGCCGGAAGTCACAAGTCCAAAAAGGAGGCGGTCACCGCCGCTCTGGAGGAATACGTCCGCAAGCGCCAGCAGATGCGCATCCTGGAAGCCTTCGGTACTTTCTCGGCGGATTCTAACTCGGTTGACCCCGCCTACGACTACAAGAGCGAACGGCAACGGAATATCGGTCGCGCTCCCAGCGGAAGTTCGCGGCGCCGTCGATAATAATGATGGTGCTGGTGGATACGCCCGTCTGGTCGCTGGCCCTGAGGCGCAAGCCCGAGCAACTCAGTCCAAGCGAGCGACGGCTCACCGAAGCCCTGGCCGAACTGATTCGGGAGGGACGCGTGGAGTTGCTGGGGCCGGTCCGCCAGGAACTGCTTTCCGGCATTCGCGAGGAAGCCCAGTTTCGCAAACTCCGCGACTACCTGCGGGCTTTCCCCGAGCACCCGCTCGAGGCGGAGGATTACGAAGAAGCCGCCCGCATGAACAATCGCTGCCGCACCCGCGGCATCGCCGGATCGGCCATCGATTTCCTGATTTGCGCCGCCGCCCATCGCCGCAATTGGACCATTCTCACCACCGATCATGATTTCCAGAACTACGCCTCGGTGCTCCCCGTGCGCCTGTACTCAGCCTCAGCCACCGGCTAAACGACGAGCCGAACGGGAGTGGCTGCTGGGGGTAGAGAGTCTCGGGTGTGCGTCGGGCGACTCGGCAGTTATTCCGGGTTCGGTGCTACAAAACAAACGCGCGTTTTACTTCACCGTTAAAGTTGCCCACCCAACTAGTGCTCCGTCATCAGGTCCGCATAGCGCCGGGTCATCTCGGGTGGGCTTCACCTCGTAAGGGGTAAAATGACCGGCATGGGCAGACCACTACAGATTGCACTGATTGTCGGTGTCTTCGCTCTCGCCTTTGTGATGTTTGAACACTCAAAGAATGGCCGCTACCAGTACTCCACTAACGGCGACACCGGAATCATCGTGGACACGCGCACGGGTGAGTATTGGGATGAGCGTGGGGATCACATCGAGCCGAGGAAAGCGCATATCACTGCTCATCATCCCTTAGTTGACGACCAAACCGCGACTGATGACCACACCAATAAATTTATGAACTGCATCCATGACGCTGAAGCCCATAAGACAGACCTCAAGGACTGTACGAACTTGCTGCCTAATCCCCCGCAGTCTTCTCACTAAAATTGTCACTAGAATCGCCCGCTCTGTGGCCGTGCTTAAGATCAATTCCCTTGACGCGGTAGAGGTCACGGGGCGACGTCGATCGCACCTCCCGTTTCGTCTCCGCTCGGGATTACCGCAGTCACTTCTAAATAGACGTTCTTTCCGTTACTGTTAACCTTAGTGACACTGCCCCTCCCCGTGTTTGCCCGCGCGGTTGCAGACTATTTGTTAGCGAGCGTTTGTGCATAACATCGACATCGCAAAAACTGAACCGCCCGCGTACCAGGAACTGCTGAGCCGGCCGATTCGCGAGCTGGGGCTTACGCTGGCCGGGTCTCCGGTGGAGCGCTTTGTCGAACAGCTCTATCGCGAGCTGGACGCCAAGGGGCTGACTAAGTTTCGTCCGGCTTGTTACTTGACCGACGAGTGGGGATGCCCGTCGGGCGAGCCGATTATTGGGATTCCGTTTTATCTGGCTCATGCGGCTTTGGCGCAACTGGAAAAAGAAACGCATGATCTCGAAGACGCTCGCGAAATCATGATGTATCTGCGGCATGAAGCGGGACACGCGTTCACTTATGCCTACAAGCTGCACAATCGGCAGGAGTGGAAAAAGATATTTGGGCCATTTCGCCGGCCCTATCACGACAATTACCGTCCCGCGCCGTTTTCGCGCGACTATGTGCGGCATTTGCCAGGATGGTATGCGCAGAAGCATCCGGATGAAGATTTTGCCGAGACTTTTGCGGTGTGGCTGACGCCACGCTCGAACTGGCGCAAGCGCTATCGCGGCTGGGGCGCTATCGAGAAATTACTTTATCTCAATCGGCTGGCGCGCAAGTTGGGCAAGAGCGATCCTCCGCGGCGGTGCGGACAGAGCGACCTTACCGTCGATGAGATGGAAACTACGGTGGCGGAGTTCTATCACAAGGATGGGCACCACGCCGCGCGGGAAGAAATTGCGGCCACCGAGCCTGGCGTTAGGGAATTAACTCCGGATACGGATTTGCGCGATATTTTTCCCGTATCCAAGCGGCGGAAGACGGCGCTGCCGGCGCATGAGTTTCTGCATCAGCATCGCAAGGCGGTGATCGATAAAGTTGCGCAGTGGACGGGGGCGCAGCGTCCGCTGATCAAGACTTTGATCGATACGATTGAAAAGCGCGCCGGTGAGCTCGACTTGCGCATCGACAAAATACGCAGCGCGGAGCATCTGGCGGAGATCACCGCCTATGTCACCGCGCTGGTGATGACTTATGTGACGAAAGGAAAGTTTATTCAGCCGTAGGGAGCCTTCGGGCTGCGAGCTTCGAGCTACGAGCTTTTTGCAACTGCTTTCCGAGGTGACTTGATGATCGGAGCAAAACTTAAAATCGCGCTGCTGTATGACGTGTGGAACGAAGATCCGATTGCGGCGGCGGAGAAGGAAGATGCAGTCCCTGTGCGCAAGCCTCGCAAGAAAGTGAAGAAGGTAAGAAAAGAGAAAACCGATCGCGAGGAGATCTCCGACGCGCTACAAAAGCTGGGGCACGAGCCTTCGTATTTCGAGTTGGACGGGCGCCCGCAGTCGCTGCACTCGCTCTCGCGTTCGGACGCCGACCTCATTTTCAATCTGACTGAGTCTTTCGGCGGCGACGACACCAAGGAAATGAACGTGGTCGCTTACATCGACCTACTGGGATTGCGCTACACCGGCGCGGGCCCGCACGCCATTTTTCTTTCCCAGGACAAGGCGATTGCCAAGAAGATCTTCGCGTTTCACGGCATCAAAACTCCGTTCTTCGCGACTGCCTATCGCGGACGCATCGAACATGCCCACGACATTTCTTTCCCGCTCATCGTCAAGCCATCGTGGGAGGACGGATCGATCGGCATCGATGCCGGCTCGGTCGTGAAAAACATCAAGGAAATGATGGAGCGCATCGAGTACATCCAGGATGAATTCGACTCACCCGCCCTGATTGAGGAATACATCGAGGGGCGGGAGATTTACGCTGGAATTCTGGGCAGCTACGACCGGTCGCAGGTGTTACCGATGATCGAGCTCGATCTGTCGCGCTTGCCCGAAGGCACGCCAAAAATCGCGAGCTATGACGTGAAGTTCGAGAAGAACACCGAAGCCTACAAGCTGACCAAATCGGCCATCGCGGAAAATCTGGACGAAGAGACGACGAAGCGGTTGTCCGATACCGCGCTGGCCGCGTATCGCGCGCTGAAGCTGCGCGACTATGGACGCATCGACATGCGGCTGGCTCCGAATGGCGACGTCTATGTCATCGAAGCGAATCCGAATCCGTGGCTGGCCAGCCGCCAGGAATTTGCCATGGCCGCGAAGGCCTCGGGGCTCTCTTACACCGACATGATTGGCACTATCATCGACCTGGCGATGAGCCGCTATCCGAATGGGAACCTCGCGAATGCGGCGGCGCACTAGGGCAGCTACTAAGGTGCTTGAATTGTTGCCTTTCCCCTGTGGCGTACTCTCGCGGGTTACTTCGCGTACTAGATCCTCACCAAGATATGAACTTTGAATATCAGATCACAGCCGACGAATACGCAGTGGCCCAGGCTCTCTACTATCGGTTGAGCGGCGGGCGCAAGCGAATTCAAAGTGCGACCTGCTGGATTCTGGTGGGCTCGTTCTTCATCGTTGTTGCATGGAACCAAAGACCGATTGACTGGGCGGAATTCTTGCTCGCGACGCTTGGTGCTTGGTGGAATTACGCTGGCGTCAGAGGTCTGCTGCTTCCGACTAGATACTTCCGCCGGTACTACGCGGGTCGCGATAAGAGAATCTCCGCGTAACCGCAGGCGAAGAGCTCGGGCGGACGAATGCGTCCGCCCCTACGCGAGTCTACTGCAGCAGCGTCCCATTCCCATTGGGCTCGTCCGGAGGAATCACGACTGCTGCCGCGACCCGGTCTCCCGGCTCGACGTTCAGCAGCCTTACGCCCTGCGCCGAACGGCCCGATTCGCGGATGAACTTCGACTCGATACGGATGATCTTGCCGTATTGACTGATCAGCATAACCTCGGATTTCTCACTCACCTGCGAGATGCCGACGACCTTGCCGTTGCGCGCCGTGGTCTTGACGTTGATCACGCCCTTGCCGCCGCGGTTAGTCAGCCGATACTCATCGGCGGGAGTGCGCTTGCCGTATCCGTTCTCGGTGACGGAAAGAATGAGCGAGCCCTTCTCTGGAATCAAGTCCGCGATCTCGGGAGCGACTTCGCCTTCTTTCGCTACCGCTTGCACCTCCGGCTTGAGCGTGGTGGCCATGCCGACAATGTAATCTTTCTCGGCCAGGTTCATGCCACGCACGCCGGTGGCATTGCGGCCCATGGAGCGCACGTCGTTCTCGTCGAAGCGAATCGCCTGCCCATCATGCGAGGCCAGGAAGACGATCTGATTGCCGTCAGTCAGCGAGGCCGCAACCAGCTCGTCTCCAGCCTCGATATTGATTGCGATGATGCCGCGCTGCATCACGTGCGAGAAGTCTTTAACCTCGGTCTTCTTCACCGTGCCGTTGTGCGTGACGAAGAAAACGTATCTGCCTTCTTCTTCCAGGTCGCGTACGGCGAGCATGGTGCGCACGGTTTCTCCGGGCTGCAGGCCCGCGAGGTTGCCGACGTGTTTGCCTTTGCCGGCGGCGGCGATGTCAGGAATCTCATACACTTTGAGCCAATACACGCGCCCGGTGTTGGTGAAGATGAGGATGTAGGCGTGGGTCGAGGCGATGAAGAGATGCTCGACGAAATCCTCGTCGCGCGTCTTCATGCCGGTGCGTCCGGTGCCGCCGCGCCGCTGCATGCGGTAGGTCGAGATCGGAGTCCGCTTCATGTAGCCGGAGTGACTGACCGTGACCGCGACCTGTTCGTCGGCGATCAGGTCTTCCAGCATGATTTCCGCGGCTTCGTCTTCGATTACCGTGCGCCGCGCGTCGCCGTACAGCTTCTTGACCTCTTCGAGTTCCTTGATGATGACTTTGCGCAGCTTTGCCTCGGACGCGAGAATCGATTCGTACTCGGCGATGGCCTCGCGCACTTGCTTCAACTCGTTCGAAATCTCGTCGATCGAGAGCTTGGTCAAGCGATGCAGTTGCAGTTCGAGGATGGCGTCGGCCTGCTTCGCGGTGAACGGCTTGTCGGCTTCGAGCTTGGGAGCGCGTCCGGTGGTATTGGTCGATCTTCTTGCCGCCAAAGTACGCGACTAAATTTTCTCTGGCGTCGGCGCGGTTGGCGCTGCCGCGTATGATCGCGATCACGTTATCGAGATGATCGAGCGCGGTCAGGTAGCCTTCGAGGATGTGCTCGCGATCGCGAGCCTTGGCCAGCAAGTACGAAGTGCGCCGCCGCACCACATCGACGCGATGGTCGATGAAGTGTTTGATCGCCTGGATCAGCCCCATTTCCTTGGGCTGACCGTTGACCACGGCCAGCAGAATCATGCTGAAGCCTTCCTGCATCGAGGTGTGCTTGAAGAGCTGGTTGAGCACGATCTGCGGTTCGGCGCCGCGCTTGAGTTCGATCACGATGCGCATGCCGTCGCGATCGCTTTCGTCGCGAACGTCGGAGATGTCGTCGATGGTCTTCTCGTTGACGAGATCGGCGATGCGCTCGATGAGGCGCGCTTTATTCACCTGGTACGGAATCTCGGTGACGATGATCGCCTGCTTTTCTTTGGTGACGTTCTCGATGGCGGCGCGGGCGCGCATCATGAAACGGCCGCGGCCCGTCCGATACGCCTCAAAAATCCCAGCGCGTCCGTGAATGATCGCGGCCGTCGGAAAATCCGGTCCCTGCACGAATTTCAGAATCTCCGGCAACTGCGCGGCGGGATTATTCACCAGGGTAATCGTGGCATCGACGATCTCGGTCAGGTTGTGCGGCGGAATCTTCGTGGCCATGCCGACGGCGATGCCATCGGAGCCGTTGACGAGCAAGTTGGGAAACCGCGCGGGAAGAACCGCGGGCTGCGTTTCCGTGCCGTCGTAGTTCGGATAAAAGTCGACTGCTTCTTTGTCAAGATCTTCGAGCAACGCGGTGGAGACGCGCGTCAATCGCGCTTCGGTGTATCGATCGGCTGCAGGAGGGTCGCCATCGACCGAGCCGAAGTTGCCTTGACCATCGACCAGCGGCGCGCGCATGGCGAAGGGCTGCGCCAGTCGCACCAACGCATCGTAGACGGCCAGGTTTCCGTGCGGATGGTACTTGCCCATCACTTCGCCGACGATGCGAGCGCACTTGCGCGTGGCTCGCCCGGGAGCCAGGCCCATCTGCTGCATGGTGTAAAGAATGCGGCGATGCACGGGCTTCAATCCGTCGCGTACGTCGGGCAGAGCGCGGCCGATAATCACCGACAAGGAATAGTCGAGATACGACCGCTTCATCTCGTCTTCAATGTTGACGGGCTGCATGTTGAGGGCGCCCGGACCTTGTCCGTCGCCTCCGGGAGGAGGAGTTAAGGGAAGCTCAGGATTCTGATCGTCAGCCATGGAAGTCAGTTCTCGGTTCTCAGTTGTCAGTTCTCAGTAAAGGCTTGCGTGGGGACGGACGCGTTCGTCCGTCCCAGCGGAGCGAAGGTCTCGCCCACCCTGGTCCGGCTACAATTGTCGCTAAGTTCTTGCATCTGCAGGCATTATCAGGTCGGATTTACTCGACGATTATACCACGTTCGGGGCCGCTCGGGGACGGGCGACGGTTGGCTTTTCAGGCTCTCCGCAGAGTTAGCAGCGTGATCTCTGGGGGCACGCCCAGCCGCACCGGAAAGCCGAGGGTTCCGAGGCCGCGGTTCACATAGAGCGCAGCCTCGTGCGAGCCGTTGTTCGCGGGCGTGGGCGTTTGGCCGTTCGGCATCGGCAGGTGATAAAGTCCGGCGACGAACGGCGTAATCAACCGAGCCGGACTGACGCTGTGATCCACGATCTCAACCCTTACCTGGCCGCCATGAGTGTGACCGGCGAGGCTAAGCTCTATGCCAAGCTCGGCGGCGCGATGAAACGAATTCGGATTGTGCGAAAGTAGGAAGTTAGGCATGTCGCGGCGAATCAGAGCCTCGATCTCACGCAGCATGAATTCGGGCCTTGTATGTTCGCCGCTGACCATGTGGTCGCGCTGGTAATCGACGCCCAGCAGATTGAAGCGGCCTCCGTTGTGCTCGACGACCGCGCTCTGAGCGCGCAGGAGCCGCATTCCCTTTTCGCGGAAGAGCCGCTCCGCATCCTCTTCCACTCCTGCATAAATCTCGTGATTGCCATTGCATCCCCAGACGCCCAGCGGAGCCCGCAACCGGCTCAGTTCGGTGATGCAGGCGTCCAGCGGATCGCCTTCGCTTGAGACAAAGTCTCCCGTAACAAAAGAAATGTCAGGCCGCAGATCGTTTGCCATGTCGACCGCGCGAGCGATTTCGTGCGGCGGCATGTAGTCGCCAATATGGATGTCACTAAGTTGAGCGATGTGCAGCCCGTCCAGCTCCGGAGGGAGATTGGCGACCGGCACATCGACGCGCTCGACCGTATAGCGCAAGCGCCCAGCGGCAAACCCATAGGTAGCGGCGAGGAAGGGAAAGCCTCCAGCAAGAACGGCGGCGTATTGAAAAAACGTCCGGCGCGAGGGACTGAACTCACCGGCGACCGCTCCAGAATGAGGCAGAAGCCGGGCCGCGGCATTCGTGACCCACTCCAGCGCTCCCACCGATTCGACCGCCAGGAATCCGAAGAATGAAGCGACCATCCACAAGCGGGTAAACGTGGTGAGAGTCTTACCGAGGTTGAAACTGCCCAAGCTCGAACTATGAACGCTGAGGCGCGAAATGCCGTGGCCAAGCAGCGGATCGAGGAGCGTCGCGAGAAGCACGGCGGCGAACGCGATCAGTCCGGCATGAAGACCGAAACGCCAGTTGGCATTCGAAAACGAACCAATCCACGTCCACGCCCGTATGAACCAGAATCGCTGGACGGCGTAGATGGCTAAAAGAAACAGCGCTATGAAAAGAACTCGGCTGAGAATCAGGGGAATGCTCCGTTAGGGAAATCTACCGATTAGATGCGCGGCGGGGTGATGAAGGCTCGGGCAAAGGCCGGCGCTGGTTAAGAACCAACCATCGACCTCGGCAAACAGGGCCTCGCCCCATTTGTGAGAGTAACTCTCACGCTAGCGGCTCGCGATTTGTTCCTGATCCGAAGACCGCAGCGCGCCAGCCCGCTCCCTAGCATTCTGCAGCGCGCGCTTGACGTGACGCGGCGCGGTGCCTCCGGGAACGTCGTGCAGCGCGAGCACTTCGGGAAGTTCAAGGTGGGAGTGGAAACCCGCATCAAAGCTCGGGTGGATCGCTTGCAGGTCAGCGAGTGGCAGTTTTTGCAAATCGCATCCGCGCTCCACGGCCAACTGGACGGCCTTGCCGACCGCTTCGTGGGCGAGGCGCGAGGGCACTCCGCGTTCGACCAGGTACGCGGCCGCGGCCCAGGCGTTCATAAAGCCCGCCTGCGCGGCCTGATTCATCTTGGCGTCGTTGAATTCGACGGTGTTCATAAACCCGGTCACGAGCGGCAACATGGCGATCACCGTATCGGAGGCGTTGAACAACGGCTCCTGCGTTTCCTGCAGGTCTTTGTTGTAGGCTAGCGGCAATCCCTTCACTAAAGTTTGCAGCGTGGTGGCGCATCCCATGACGCGCGCCGCTTTGCCGCGCACCAATTCCAGCAGGTCGGGATTTTTTTTCTGCGGCATGGCGCTGCTGCCGGTGGAGTAGGGCTCGGGCAACTCGACGAAGCCGTACGCGGGAGTGGAGAACAAGATCATCTCTTCGGCCCAGCGGCTGAGGTGGAGCGCTAGCAACGAGAGCACATCGACGAATTCGATGGCGAAGTCGCGGTCGCTGGTGGCGTCGACGCTGTTCGCCGTCGGACCGTCGAAGCCCAGTTTCGCAGCCATGGCTTGGCGATTGATGGTGAGCGTGGCTCCGGCTACGGCACCCGAGCCCAGCGGGCAAAGGTTCGCACGCTTGCGGCAATCGGCGAGGCGCGCGGCGTCGCGGAGAAACATTTCTACGTATGCCAACAGCCAATGCGCGACCAGGACAGGCTCTGCCGGCTGCAGATGCGTATATGCAGGCATGGCCGCGCTGCCCGCGGCTTCGGCGCGCGCGAGGATCGCCTCGATCCAATCGGCTAGCAGGTTTTGCAGAATGTCGATGCTCTGCCGCACGAAGAGGCGGAGGTCGGTTGCGATCTGCTCGTTGCGGCTGCGTCCGGTGTGCAACTTGTAGCCGGTCGCGCCGACCTGCGCGGCGAGTTGCTTTTCTACGAAGTGATGAACGTCTTCGGCTTCGGGATCGTTGAGAAACTCTGGGTCGGACCCGGCGCGGCGGCCGATTTCTTCGAGCGCTTTCACGATTTCGGAAAGCTCTTCGGAGGAAAGCACTCCCGCGTGTTCCAGCGCGTTGGCGTGGGCGCGGCTGGCGGCGAGTTCGAAGGGCAGCAGCCGTCGATCATAGGGGAACGACCGCTGCCATTTTTCAAACTCGGGGTCAAGTGGCTGCCGGAAGCGGCCGGACCACATCTTCACGCCGCGACCTCAGGGGCTAAAGCCCTCGCCGAACCGATGTCGCTACCGCAGCGCTGAAGCGCTGCGCCACCCAAAATCGCGCCACCCGACAGCACACGACTCAAAATCGACATCCTCATTACGCAACCTCTACCTTCGCCTTCGCCTGCGTTTGGGCGCGGCAACGCGAGGGCAATCCCAGGATGCGGATGAAGCCTTCGGCGTCTTTCTGATCATAACTTGCGCCCATGGTGAAGGAGGAGAGGTCGGTGCGGTAAAGCGAATATTCCGATTTGCGGCTCACGATGTCGATGTTGCCTTTGTAGAGCGACAGCGTGACCGCGCCGGTTATGTTCTGTTGCGTGGTTTCAACGAAAGCGTCAAGAGATTCGCGCAGGGGCGTGAACCACAGTCCGAAGTAGACGAGCTCAGCATACTTTAGCGCTACGTGTTGCTTGAAGTGCAGCAGGTCGCGATCGAGGCACAGGGCTTCGAGTTCGCCGTGGGTGGCGAGCAGCAGGGTGCCTCCGGGAGTTTCGTAGCAGCCGCGCGACTTGATGCCGACGAAGCGGTTCTCGACCAGATCGATGCGTCCAACCGCGTTGCGCCCGCCGATTTCGTTCAGCAGTTCGACCAGCGATACGGGATCGAGGTTCATGCCGTTCACCGAAACGGGCACGCCTTTTTCGAATCCGATTTCGACTTGTTCATCCTGATCGGGAGCTTCTTGCGGCGACTTCGTCATTTGCCACGTACTCGCGAACGGCGCGTTGGCCGCGTCTTCCAGTTCGCCGCCTTCGTGGCTGACGTGCCAGAGATTACGATCGCGGCTGTGGATCTTCTCGCGGCTCGCGGTCACGGGGATGCCGCGTTTCTCGGCGTAGTCGAGACAATCTTCGCGCGATTTCAGGTTCCACTCGCGCCACGGCGCCACGACTTTCAGCTCGGGAGCTAGCGCCTGATAGGCCATCTCGAAGCGAACCTGGTCGTTGCCTTTGCCGGTGCAGCCGTGGCCTACGGCCGACGCGCCTTCGCGCAGCGCGACTTCGACCTGATGTTTCGCGATCACGGGACGGGCGAGCGAAGTGCCGAGCAGATACTTGTTCTCGTACACTGCGCCCGCTTTCAGCGCGGGCCAGACGTAGCCGGTAAGGAATTCTTCGCGCAGGTCTTCGACCACCACCTTGCTGGCTCCGGTCTTGTAAGCCTTCTCGATCACAGCCTCGATATCATCTCCCTGGCCCACGTCGGCGACCATGGCGATCACGTCGTAGGCATAGTTTTCCTTTAGCCACGGAATAATGATGGAGGTATCAAGCCCACCGGAGTAGGCGAGAACGATTTTCTCTTGCTTAGGCATTTGCGCTCCTTGTGGGAAAGCGGCCTACGCCGCCGCCCAATAGCCATACGAGAATGGCTTTCTGAATGTGCAGACGATTTTCCGCCTGATCGAAGACGACCGAGTTGAGGGAGTCTATGACCTGGTCAGTGACTTCCTGGCCGCGATGCGCAGGCAGACAGTGCATGAACAGTGCGTTCGGCTTGGCGAGCTGCATGAGCGCAGCGTTCACTTGGAATGGCGCGAAGATGGCGCCACGTTCTTCCGCCTCCTGTTCGTGTCCCATGCTGGCCCAGGCATCGGTGTAAACGGCATCGGCTCCGGCAACCGCTTTGCGCGGATCGGTCATTATGCCGAGCGTGGCCTTGGTTTCGTCCGCAATGGCCTTGGCCATGGTGACGATGACGGGATTGAGCCCGTAACGCTCCGGCGTGGCGATGGAGACTTTCGCGCCTACCGAAGCGCCCGCCAACAGCAGCGAGTGCGCCATGTTGTTGCCATCGCCGACGTAGGCGAAATGAAGTTTCTTGAGATCGCCGAAATGCTCCTGCAGGGTAAAGAAGTCGGCGAGCGCCTGGCAGGGGTGTTCCAGTTCGCTGAGGGCGTTGATGACCGGAACGTTGGCGTAGGTGGCCATCTCTTCGACATCCGCATGGCTGAACGTGCGCAATACGATCAGGTCGATCCAGCGTTCGAGATTGTGGGCGATGTCGTAGAGAGACTCGCGGGCATTGAGGCGGCTGGCCGTCTGGTCGACGAAAAAAGTGCTGCCGCCCAGGCTGTCCATGCCGGCTTCGAATGTGAGGCGGGTACGCAGCGAGGGCTTCTCGAAGAACATCACCATCTGCTTGCCGGAGAGAACGCCGCGGTAGTCCGCGGGCCGCTGCTTGAGCATGGAGGTAAGGTTAAAGAGCGCTAGGATCTCAGCGGGGGCGAGGTCGTGGATGGAGATGAGATCGCGCGGCGCGGCCGGTTCCGGCAGCAGGTTCGTTTTCGGTGGATCCATCAGTGCGACGGGTTCGGTTCTCATGTGCATTTCTTAACGCTCCATTAAGGTGTCAGGTCTTAGGTCTCAGGTGTCGGGAAAACCAAGTTCTGAGACCTAAGACCTGACACCTGATTTCTACGACAGCTCGCGAATACGCCGGGCGAGCGCTTGCGCTTTCTTCTTGTCGGTGGCGATGACCAGCACGGTGTCGTCGCCGGCGATGGTGCCGACGACCTCAAGCCAGTGCGAGGCGTCGAGCGCGGCGGCGACGGGTTGCGCGCTGCCGACCGTCGTCTTCACCACGAGCAGGTTTTCGGCCTGACGGATTTCGACCACAAACTGGCGAGCGAGATGCATCACTGATGGCAAAACGCCTTCCGCGGCCAAACTCTCGTCCGCGCGCCGATAGCCCTCCGGACCCTTGACGAGTTTCAGTTCGTGAATGTCGCGGGAAAGAGTTGCCTGGCCTACGTCGAAACCCCTGCGCTCGAGGCGGTGCTGGAGCGAGTCCTGGCTTTCGACAGGGCCGTCGTCGAGCAGGTCGAGAATCGCTTTGTGGCGCGCCGTTTTCGACATGAATAAAAATGCAATCTAATGCATAAGTATCCATTCATGGGGACGGCTGTGTCAAGCGGGAAATCGAAGGGAAATCGAAGAGCGATTACCACAGGGGGCACAGGGGAACACAGGGGTTTGGCGGCTCCCTCTGTGTTTCCCTGCGTACTCTGTGGTTGAGATTTTGACCTTATTTCCGATTGACGCTGGCCGGAATCTGGAAGTCCACGCCACGGTCGTCGTTGGCTTTGCTGGTGGCGGGGAGATCGAGGTCGGCGAGCAGGATTTTGCGGGTGCGGCCGGCGGCTAAGTCGAAGAGCGTATCCCCCACAATGGCGTAGTTGAGCACATCGGACTGGTGGCCGTCTTTGAAAACCAGCACGGTCGCGGGCTGGGCGGCTACGGGCTCTTCTGGTTCAGCGGGAGCCGGCTCAGCGGACGTCGGGTTAGCGGAAGCTTCTGCTTTCGAAGCCGACTCGCGATCCGCAGCGTGTTTCGTGGAAGGACCTGCACTGCGCGGCGGGTCAGGGGCGCGGACGTCGTCGACGTCCGGCGAGTCATCGTCGGTATCCGGGGCGTAGGGCACCGCGTATGGAATGAATACCGGCTCGCTGACGCCGACTAGGAAATCGGCGTGATCCTCATGGTGGTGTCGGTGGTGTCGGGAAGACAGCGGCGGATTCGGGTTCGCGGGCAAGAAGAAGTTGGCACAACAGTCTCCAAAAATCGGCCAGTTATTGCCGTAACCGTTCGGCCCAAGGGAGGTCACGCTGGGCCGGACACCGTTAATGAGGCGTCCGCCGAAACCGATGGACGTGACCGAGGGGGGAACGCCGTTAACCTGAGCCTGAACCGGCAAGCAGACGGCTACGGAGAATGCCGACAAGAAGGAAAGCAGGAACCGGGATCGCATACCGGTGCGCATGGGAAGCCTCCCCCCGCATAGGGTACACCAGTTTGGGCCTGACTTATTAGAACGTGACTTCAGCTTGGAAGTTGCGCGAAGAAATCGCGCGTTGGGGCACAAAACCAGCCATTTATGCTGCGGTGAGCGGCGCGCGGGAAGTGATCCGGCGCAATTCCAGCATCCGGTGGCGGACGTAGCCATCCTCGGTCAAATGGGCGGAAGCAATGGCTTTGCGGCTGCAGGCGACCATCTGGTCGACGGGGCGGCGCTGGCGGAATTGCGGATCCAAGTCTCGGCAGAATTCACAAGGCCGGCTGGAGCGTGTGTCGAAACGATAGATGACGGCTGGATCAATGTGTTCCACGAAAGGTAGCTCCTGGGCGGGCGAGGCGGCAGCCGCCCGATTTGTGAGTCAGAGTCACAGTGCTCTGCCTCGATTGATTTATCGTTTGTCTGAACGTTGTCTGAACGAGGCCTTTGTACTACAAGGGAATGGATCTGACAAGCCCTTTGTGGAGGGGCAAATCTCGCACTTCTCGAGGATGCAAAGCGCCGCAATCCCCAGTGTGATGGGACCGGCATTGAGCCGCGATTTCTGGCATGATAAGGCCACTCTTTTATAGAGATCGTTAGTATAGGGAAACATTCTGGAGATCTTGTGAATCGCGCCGATGCCAACCCGAACACCGTTTTCCTGTTCGACGTGGACAATACGCTGCTTGACAACGATCGCGTGGCGGAAGATTTAAAGCGGTACCTCACGAATAAGGTGGGTGAGGCCTCGGAGCGGCGCTATTGGGAGATCTTCGAGCAACTGCGCACGGAACTCGGATACGCCGACTATCTGGGCGCCTTGCAGCGTTATCGCATCGATCGGCCGCACGATCCGAAGCTGCTGGCTGTGTCGCATTTCCTGATCAATTATCCGTTTGCCAACCGGCTGTTTCCGGAGTCGCTGGATACGGTGGAGTATGCGCGGCGGCTGGGGCGGACAGTGATCTTGAGCGACGGCGATGTGGTCTTCCAGCCGCTCAAGGTGGACCGGTCGGGTCTGTATGAGGCCTTCGAAGGGCAGGTCCTGATCTACATCCACAAGGAGCTGGAACTGGAAGATGTGGAGGCGAAGTATCCAGCGGCGCACTACGTAATGGTCGATGACAAGGTTCGCATCCTGGCGGCGATTAAGGAACAGTGGGGCGCGCGGGTGACCACGGTGTTTCCGCGGCAGGGACATTACGCGCTGGACGGGGCGCTGGTGGCCGAGTATCCGAAACCAGGTATCACGCTGGAGCGGATCGGGGATTTGCAGAAATATTCTCTGGAACAGATTCTGGCAGCTGCGGGGAAATGAACGTCTACTCGATTTCCTCTTCTTCTTGCGACGCGCCGGCTCGCACCAGGGTTTCCAATTCCCGGTTCAGACTGGCGCGGTTGGCCTCGGGCAATTCGAGGAAGCGGAACGGCTGGAGGCATCCCTGGGTTGCCCACATGGGGAACAGCATTTGTGCGCGGCAGCGGATGCTGGTGATGCCGAGGTGGAACAGGACCGTCACCCGAATGCCTTCGTCGAGCGGGTGTCCGAGCGAGATCAGCCCGCCGTTGACGGAGAGCTGATTCATGCGGCCACGGATCTGACGCCCGTTTTCGAGCAGCACCAGGGCAAGGATCGAGCCGCCGAGCTTGACGCGCACGCCGCGCTGTGCTTTCTGCGTAGTGGCCGTGGAGGGCATTCTGTATCAATTCTGCATCAGGCGGCGGTAACAGGGCAGATTACGAAAGTCAGGCCCTCGGTGTCGGCCGAGAAATCAGTCGTCTCCATTACTTGGCTGCGAGGCCGCTGTCGTACATGGCGCCGTAGTCGAGGTATTGGCGCACAGGATCCTGCAGGTAATGGATCTCGACTTTCTCGATTTCGCCGTTCTTGCCAAAGCTGGCGGTCAGGTGAGCGTTTAGGCCCGCAAAATATGTAGGCAGGTTGAGTTTCCGATAACGCGCCAGCACCTGGTCGCGCAGCGCCGGATCGAAGTGGACGCCGTATTTGTCGACCAGCGCCTTGATCGCCTCGTAATCGCCTTCCGCTTTGATGCGCATCAACTCAGCCAACAACATGCCAACTCCCTGACGCATCTTTTTATAGTCGGTCACCTGAACGTAGGTCTTACCGTCGCGCGTGAACTGCTCGATCGAACCCGGAACCTTGTCGGCGATGTAGTGGGCGATCAACTGGCGGTCGCGCTCGTGATCTTCTTCAATGGTGTCGCCGCGCGGAATGCGCCGCAGTTGGGTCAGGGCGGCCGCGGCCGCGCCATCGTACATGGCCTTGGCCACTTCTTCCTGGTTCGAGATCAGGCCAAGTTCCTTCAGCTTGGGATCCCACACGTTCCACAACGCCATCAAATCGGCGCGCGCCTCTTCTAGCGTGGAAAAGTATTCCTTCAGGAAGGGCTCGGCGCCGTGGCTCACGCGTTCGCTCAGCTTGCCCGAGCCGTGGCCGATGACTTCGTGCAATGCCGTCATCAGATCTTCGGCTTCCGTGCCGTACTTGGCGTTGCGCTCGACCTGGGCGGGACCGGCGGCGAATTCCGCCACAGCCGTCTTGCCGATGGCGGCGTCCAGGGCGCGGCTGCTGCCAGTGAAGAGGAAATTCTTGGTGCCGTATTTTTCGTGGATCTCGTTTTCGTTGGGAAGGTTGTCGCCGATCGTGCCCACGTTGAAATCGCCGCTTTCGATCAGGGTTTCGACGGCTTTCACCACCGGAAGTTTGAACGAATCGCGCTTGTACTTGGCGTCCCAGGGAGCCTTTTGTTCAAAATAGAAGGCATTTTCCGCCAGTTTTTTCATGGCCGTCGTGACCGGCTGGTCGGTGACGGTGACGAAACTCTGCGAGCTTCCTTTCGCGCCGCGGGCGTCGCGATAGACCTCGATGAAGCCGTTGTCAAAGTCGACGGCAGCATCGTTCTGCACCCAGGCGGTGCCGAATGCAACCCAGTCCACGTAATCGCCGGTCTGGTAGAAGCGGATGAGATGGTCAATCGTTTCGGCTTGCGCGGGCTCGGCGTAGGCCCGCGCCTTTTCGAGGCAGTCGTTAGTCTGCTTCAAAAATGTTGCATACAGTCCGGGAGGAACCTTGCCATCGGGCGTGCCGGCGCGATACACGAGCTCGGCAAGCTTGCCGGCGGCGCCTTTCACTACGCGCGAATTCAGCGGATACTTTTCCTGGAATCCTTTCAGATCGTCCAGACTCACGCCCGGATAAAATGTGTTGGAGCTGGCCTGGATCGTGTCTTTTCCTCCCGCCGGGCTTTTCGCGGTGCTCATCGGCTCAAACGCGGGGTCGAAAAGCGAAGCTCGCAACGACTCTACTTCCTGCATTACATCGGTTGGCTTCTTCAGCGGTGGGAGATCGGCGTCTGCGGTCCGAAAGGCTCCGTTTCGCTGCGCTATCAGGGCGGCCTTTTCCAGATCCTCAAACGTAAAAGCGGGCAGAAACTTTTGGGAGGTCAGCTCGTTGTGGTTGCCGCGGTTGGCCCAGAAAAGCTTGGCGAATTCGGCGATCTTCGCCATCGCCGCCGGATCAATTCCGTTCGGATGCGCCATGATTTCCTCGAGCAGACGTTTCTGCCGCAGGCCGTAGGCGGACAACTGATCGTAAATAATCGGGTCGATCGCGATCGAAGCCTGGGTCAGCCAGTACGCCAAGGCCTGCTGCCGGGGCGTCAGCGCCTGAAAGCTGGGAGCGCGCAGTTGGATGAATGCGGTGTCGCCGACGCGCTCGACGAGGATGTTCGTGCCCTTGTCTTGCTGGCATTGCGCCGGGGTGGCAATGGCAAACGCGATGAGCAGGAGAAAGAGCGAAGAGAGCAGTGCGGAATTGAAGGGTTTCACGGATGGCCTCCATGCGATTCGGTCTGAGCCGGACCAAACTCCGCAGGCTACCACAAAGCGGCCTGTGGGGGCTGAGAGGAAACTTGGGTTGCGCAGGCGCGCTTGATGCACTACACTGTAGTGCATGAGAACGGAAGTTTATAGCTGGCGTCTATCCGGCGAGCTGAAGTCGGATCTGGAGAGGGAAGCGCGTCTTCGCAAGGTGCCGGTTTCGGCGGTGCTGGAGACGGCCGTCCGGGATTGGCTGAAGAAGGGCGACACGGACATCTCGGAGGACGAGGCGCAACGCAGACTTCACGGCGCCGCAGCGGGATGTTTAGGAGTACTCGCCAGCGGCAACTCTCGCCGCGCCGAGACTGCGCGCGACGCGCTCCGCAAGCGTCTGAGGATGCGCCTTGGCCGCTAATGCGCTCGTCGCTCACGCGCTCATCGACACGGGCGCGATCCTCGCGCTGCTCGACCGCAGCGACCGCTGGCACGATGTCTGCGTGGACGCATTCCGGCGACTGCGGCTGCCGCTGTTGACCTCCGAGGCGGTGCTCACGGAAGTTTTCCATCTGGTTGGCGATACGCGCGCTGAGATGGAATCCGCCTGGAAGTTCGTCCGTTCGGGAGCGCTCGTTCTCGGCGCCATCGAAAGTGCGGAACTGACGCACCTGCACGGTTTGATGTCGCGCTATTGGGACTGCCCGATGGATTTTGCCGACGCCACACTTGTGTATCTGGCGAAACGCGAATCCCTTTCCGTCATTCTCACGGTCGATCAAGCGGACTTTTCGACCTATCGCATCGAAGGAAAACGTCAATTCCGAGTCTTTCCGAGTAAACGGCCGTAGCTACGCCCCCGCGGTAGGTAGCTCCGCGGGCATAATCTCCCATGGTTTTCCGTAGCCTGTTGAAGCCATTGCCCCACCGAGACGGGGCGAAGTCACGTCTCCACGCATGCTAGAATCATTATTGTGATGCCCCGAACCGATGCTTCCTGATATCGAAAAACTGCTGGAGCTGCAGGTGGCGGATAAAGAGATCCGCCGGCTGCGGGACGAGGTTGCCGCTTTGCCGAAACGCACGGCGGTGATTGAGCAGAAGCTGGCCGGGACAAAGGCGCACCTGGAAAAGGTGCGGACCGCCGCCAAGGGCGACGAGGCCAACCGCAAGAAGTTCGAAGCTAATATCAAAGACCTGCAAGGCAAGATTTCGAAGTATCGCGACCAATCGCTCGACGTAAAAACCAACGAACAGTACAAAGCCATTCTGCACGAGATCCAGTTTGCCGAGCAGGAGATACGGCTCAACGAGGACCGCATCCTGGAAGTGATGGTCAACGTCGACGCGCGGGAGAAGGAAATCAAAACGGCGGAGGCCGAGCTCAAGGCGGAGACGGCCGAGATCGAAAAGGAAAAAGAAGAAGCACGAAAAGTTACCGCGGAAGATCAGAAAAAGCTTGCCGAGTGGAACGGCAAACGCGACGTCCTGCGGCGCGGGATTTCCGAAGATGTTCTTCGTCACTATGAGCGGGTGGCGAAGTTCCGCGGCACCGGGCTGGCGGAGGTCCGCGACCAGAAGTGTATGGGTTGCCAGGTGATGCTGCGTCCGCAGACCTACAACGAAGTGCGGAATGGCGAGAAGGTCATGGTCTGCGAATCGTGTTCGAGAGTTTATTACTTCAATCCCGCGAACGAAGTGAAGCCGGAACAGGAAGTGGTGACGGTTACGGGGAGAAAGCGGGCTCGCCCGAAGGCCGATGCTCCGCAGGCGTGGTTCTACCGGCCGGACTATGGCGAGGAAGGCGAAGTGCTGCTGGCGTTCATCAACAGCGACGGCAGTTCGAGCCGGCGCATCTACGAACTGCACACCGGACGACAGGTTGGCGGGGTGCTGTTGCGCGAAGGAGCTTACCGCCTGGCGTTTCCCGAGGACCTGACCGACGCTGCCCTCCGGCTGAATGGCCACTGGGAAGAAAAAGAGATTGACGAGTGGGGTTCGGAGATACCATCGAACGCGCTCGATCTTCTGCATAAGGATCTGCTGGCCATCCGGCGTGAGCACAAAGCTGGCGCCAAGCATTCCGCCTCTCCGGCGGAACAACCCGCTGCGCGCTGAGGTTGACGCGAAACGACAGCCGCGGCTTCGCGCAGTTTCAGAAACGCGATCGCCGCAGGAGTCAATTGATGCGATGGCCTTTCACACACCGCAACCCTGAAGGCGCGCTTCCTGGCGAAACCACAGCTCCGCCGGAGACTCGTTTCACTTTCAAACTATTCCGTGAGCTGGCCGGGCAGGATCCGTCGGCAAACATTTTTTTCTCGCCATGCAGCGTGATGTTTTGCCTGGCCATGGTTTACGACGGGGCGCGGGGAGAAACGCGGACCGGCATGGCTAATGCCCTGGAGCTTTCCGGCCTTGATTCCGCGGGCTTGGAAAATGCGGTGGCCCGGCTGCGGTTGGTTCTCGATGCGCATCAAGCCGGGGTTCAACTGCTGATCTCAAATTCGCTGTGGTGCAATCAGAGCATTCAAGTCGACCCCGCATACACCGCGCGAGCCCACGAAATCTATGACGCGGAAGTCCAGCAGGTCGACTTCGCGGCAAGCAATGCTGCCGCCCGCGTAAATGCCTGGGTGAGCGAAAAAACCGCTGCCAAGATTCCGCACATGGTCGATAGTCTCGACCCGCTCACGCTCTTGGTTGCACTGAATGCGATTTACTTCAAAGGCCTATGGGAACAGCCATTTCAGAGAGACTGGACTCGCGACCAGCCGTTTACGACGGGCTCGGGGAAAGAGAAGATTTTGCCCCGGATGCTGCAACGAGGAAGGTTTCGGTATTTCGAACAACCGGAGTTTCAGGTAGTGGTCCTGCCTTATCAGGGCTCCCGGATCGCGATGCACGTGCTGCTGCCGGCGCGAAACTCCAGCCTGCAGAAGCTCCATGCCTTGTTGGGCGCCGCCCGATGGGAAGGCTGGACGAAGCGGCTTGCACCGATGAAAGGCTCGGTGCAACTGCCGCGCTTCAAAATGAGCTATACGGCCCAGTTGCGTGGAGCCCTCGTCAACCTTGGAATGGAGCGGGCATTCGACCCCAAGCGCGCCGAATTCGGAGGAATCCGGAAGGAGCCGCCGCCGGTCTGGATCGATCAAATTCTGCATCGCGCCGTGGCTGAGGTCAATGAAGAAGGTACGGAAGCCGCCGCCGCAACCATGACTGTGATGCGCGCCGCATCGGCCATGCGCCCTCGCCCCGAGCCCGAATTCGAAATGATTGTGGACCGTCCATTCCTTTTCCTGATCCGCGACGAGACGAGCGGCAACGTCCTCTTCATGGGGTCGGTCGTCGACCCCAACGCATAGACCGCCTGGCCGGCGAAACTGCAGCTTGCGGACGGTACTTTTGTAAGCGGAACCGTTGATTCGTTCATGCTATCGTCTCGTCATTGCGGTTCGCCAAGGGGCAATGAAATCGATGGATTCGACGGAGCAGAAGGCCGGCCAGCGCCCGGCGGAGTCCTATGTTTTCCAGTCCCCGCAAAATCGCAGGTTGATTCTCTGCCTTTTGCTTGCGCTGGCGACGATTGCACTCTATAACCCGGTCACGCACGCGCCATTTCTCAATTACGACGACTCCGTTTACGTTACCGACTGTCCCCAGGTTCGCGCCGGACTCACCTGGAAGACCATCGTTTGGGCTTTTCACACTACGGAAGCGACGAACTGGCACCCGATCACCTGGCTCTCGCATGCTCTGGATTGCCAGATTTTCGGGCTGAACCCGGCGGGGCCCCACATCGTTAACGTGCTGCTGCATGCGGCCAACGTGGTGCTGCTTTTCCTGATTCTGGAGAGCGCCACGGGCCTGGCTTGGCGGAGCCTGGCGGTCGCCGCGCTCTTTGCTCTGCATCCGATCAACGTGGAGTCGGTAGCGTGGATCTCGGAACGCAAGAACGTTCTCAGCATGCTCTTCTTCCTGCTCGCACTGGCGGCCTACGGCTGGTACGCGCGCCGGCCGGGCGTCGGACGATACCTGGCGGTCACGGCCGCCTATGCTTTGGGCCTGATGACGAAGCCGCAAGTGATTACATTCCCGTTTGCTCTTCTTTTGCTCGACTACTGGCCTCTCGGCCGTCTCGCGCCGCCCGACAGAGAGGGAGGCGAGCGGCCCGGCCCAAGCGCCCAAGGCCACTCTTTCTGGAGTCTGGTGGGGGAGAAGGTGCCTTGGTTTGCCCTTTCGGCCGTGAGCGCGGTCATCACGATGAAGGTGGAGGCGGACGCGACCCAGGTGAAACTCCCGCTCTGGATCCATTTGGGAAATGCGGCGATTGCGTATGTCAAATATGTCGGAAAAACCTTCTGGCCGGTGAATCTGGCGCCCGTATATCCGCACCCAGAGCTGTCGATTAGCATCCCGGCTGCGGCGCTGTCGGCACTGGCGATCATTGCCTTCACGACTCTTGCCGTGATCGGCCGGCGCTATCGTCCCCTTTTTGTGGGGTGGTTTTGGTTCCTGGGAACGCTGGTGCCGATGATTGGACTGGTTCAGGCCGGGGTTCAGGCCATGGCCGACCGCTACGCCTATATCCCGCTGCTGGGCATTTTCGTCATTGTCTGCTGGGGTACGGCTGATCTAATGAAACGCTGGCAGGTTCCAGCGGTGGTGTCGGCGGTGGGCGCGGCGGTCATCCTGCTGCCGTTGGGATTTGCCCTTCATCGCCAAGTGAGTTTTTGGAGCGACAATCTCACCCTTTGGACTCACACTCTTCAAATCACCGAGGCGAACTACACGGCCGAAGACAACCTGGGCATGGCGTTGATTGCGCAAGGCAGGATAGAGGAAGCGTTGCCCCACCTGCGGAGGGCGCGATACTTGCGGCCCGACGACCCACTGTCCACGCTCAATATCGCAACCTACGAGCAAATGCACGGCAATTATGAGGCGGCTCTCGACGGCTATGCGGCCACGGTTCAACTTACCCGGGCCCCCTCTCTGCTGGCGACCGCGCACGCCAACAGCGGATATGCGCACTATTCGCTCAAACAGTACGGCAAGGCGAAACTGGACTTCGAAGCCGCCCTGAAATATCGGCCGGAGAACTCGTCGGCCTATCGCGGGCTGGGCCTGGTGGCCCAGAGAACGGGAGACATCGTCCAGGCGGCGAAGGATTACGAACGGTCGGTCGAGCTTGAGCCATCGCCGGTGGGCTATCTGCTACTGGCGCAGGTTCTGGAGATTGGCGGACAGGCGGAAGCGGGGCACGCGGCCGAGTCCCAGGCGGCCCGCATGACGCGAGATCTCAACGACGATATCGCTACCGTCAGGCAGTTATTGGCAGACTAGCGGCTGTCGATCCGGTTGGAGTGACGGTCCGGCTTCGGCGAAAAACCAACTCTCACTTGGCGCCGTACGGGTTTGGATACCGCAGCACCTTCTCCAGATTCTTGCCGCGGACAATTCCGGCCTGGTGATAGGTCAGTCCCCAGGAATCGATGGATGACATATCGGGGAAGATACAGGCCTCAAGCACGGTGTCGACAAGATCCGACTTCTGCACCCACCCACCGCCGTTCAGGTTGATTCCACCGAACAGGTCGGTGCCGCCAAGCTGGGAGCAGTAGCAGGATGCGGGATTGCCGTTGCAATTGCCGCCATACGGGACCTCGGCGTAATAGGCCAGCGCCGCCAGGGTGGGCTTGTCGCTGTAGAGCGTCGAAAGCAGCACGTGAATCCGCGATCCATCTTTCTTGGAGGTGAACTTGCAGAAGTTGCGATTCCCGGAAAGTCGGAACCAATTCTCCGGGTCGTCGTTGGTGTTGGAGTAAGGCGTGCGAACGTCGACTTCGCCGCCCTTCTTGATGCAGTACGACTCAGCTTTGCCTTCATCGGTTCCATCTTGCGAGTTCGCAGTCGTGGCGCTGCCGGCTTGCACCGGGCTGCCGGCGGGAAGAAAAGCAGCAATTGCTAGTGCGATACAAATCAGCGTCATCAGTACGACGACGGAGCGTTTCACGAGGGGCCTCCTGGGAAGAACTGGGAATCGACTCTCTTGCTCGATCAATTTCCTGGCGAGCAAATCGAGGGATGAAGGTTAACACAGGAACTCGCCCATCGCTGGTGGTTTCCCCTGCAGATTCTTCGGTTCTCTGTGGTGGACAGAAACCTGAACCACAGGGAACACAGGGGGTCACAGGGAAAGGCCACAGGGAGAAGCCTTGTTCTCCGGATCGGCGTAGCGAAAGTCGATCATAACTTCGTTCCGATTTTGCGGTAAGATGGCCCGCACGAGGTGAGTGATGGCCCCCCACGACAACGATCTCAGCGCTCCTTCCGCGTCCCGGCGTTCGTTTCTCAGCCTGTCTGCCGCGGCATCGGCCGCGCTGGCCTTTCGCATTGTTACCGAACCGATGCTGGCGCATGCTGGGCGGCGCAACTTTCCGAAAGACGGCATTAGAATCAATGCCAATGAAAACCCGCTTGGTCCTGCGGCTTCGGCGCGCGAAGCGGCAGCCGCCATGATTCCGCAGGGAGGACGCTATTCGGTGTGGCTGGTTGACGACCTGGTGAACGCGCTGGCCGAAAAGGAAGGGGTGAGGGCAGAACAGGTGAGCGTTTATGCGGGATCGACCGAGCCTCTGCATTACACAGTGGCCGCGTTCTGCTCAGCGCAGCGCAGCTACGTCACCGCCGATCCTGGATTTGAAGGCGGCATGATGACGGCCGCGGCCATCGGCGCCAAAGTGGTCAAGGTCCCGCTGACGAAGAGCTACGCGCACGATGTGAAGGCGATGCTGGCTGCGGGTCCCGATGCCGGAGTTTTCTACGTCTGTAACCCGAACAATCCGACCGGCACGCTCACCAGCCATTCCGATATCGAATACCTGGTCGAGAACCAGCCCAAGGGTTCGGTCGTGCTGGTGGACGAAGCCTACATTCATTTTTCCGACGCGCTTTCAGTGATGGATCTGGTGAAAGCCGGCAAGGACGTGGTCCTGCTGCGCACGTTCTCGAAGGTTTACGGCATGGCGGGCCTGCGCTGCGGCGCCGTATTCGCCCGGCCCGACCTGCTCGAGAAAATCGACAACTACGGCGGCGGGAATTTCATGCCGGTCACCGCGATGGCCGCCGCCTCGGCCAGCCTGAAAGACGCGCAACTCGTGCCTGAGCGCAAGCGCATCAACGCTACCGTCCGCGGCCAGGTCTTTGCCTGGCTCGACAGCAATGGATACTCCTACGTTCCCTCGGAATCGAACTGCTTCATGCTTGACACCAAACGCCCGGCGAAAGCGGCGATCGACGCTCTGGCCAAGCAAAATGTGTTCATCGGACGCATCTGGCCGGTGTGGCCCACCTACGCACGCGTGACGGTTGGCACGGCACCTGAGATGGAACAGTTCCAAGCGGCGTTCCAGAAGGTGATGACGGGCGCGGTGACGGCCAGTATGGGCGCGGTTCCGAACTCGGGAGAATTGGGCGCGCGCGGACGGAAGCTGGATGGGGTCGCGATCCGCGCTTAAGAGAACCTCTTGGCCGACGGTTGCGCAGGGCTGTTGCTTGCGGTCGGTTTATCAGGTTCACTTGCCCCTGAAAAAATCCCAAATCTCCCTGATCGTTCCGACAGGATTGCCCCACGCCGCCCAGATCGCGATGGCCGCTAGTACCACCCAGCCCACGGCTTTGAGAAAATCCCATTCCACGGGACGATGATATCCTCCTTGTGGGTCATGCGCATAGTTAACACTTAGGAATGCTCACAGCAGCCCTCGCTTCGCTATAACATCAATCCATGCCCCCAAAACCTGCCCCTTCCGCCAAACGCGCGGAGCCTTCGGTCAAACTTTCTGCCCGTGGCGTCGCCCGCCTGCAAGCGCGTCACCCTTGGGTCTACCGCTCGGACATTAGCGAAGAAAAAGATGTATCGCCGGGCGCTGTGGTGAGGGTGCACGATCAGCGCGGCAAATTCCTCGGAAGCGCGCTTTATAGTTCTTCGTCGCAGATTGCGATCCGTATGATTTCTCACGGGTCGGTGAACGATCTGCCCGCCTTGGTCGCCGAACGCATTCGCGCCGCCATCGCCTACCGTAAGGAACTCGTCCGCGATACCGACGCCTACCGCATCGTCTTCAGCGAAGCCGATTTTCTGCCTGGCCTCATCGTCGATCGCTATAACGACGTGGTCTCACTGCAAATCCTGACCCAGGCCATGGACGCCGCGCCGGTGCGCGAGGCAATTCTGCAAATGCTAGGTGACGAACCGCGCCCGGCGGGAATTGTCGAGCGCGTCGATCCGCGCATTCGAGAGCTTGAGCAATTGCCGCCGCTCGCGTCCCGGCTGCTTTGCGGAGAGAAGAGTTCGACGGAAATTCGAATGAACGGAGTGGCTTTTCACTACGACGGCCTCGAAGGCCAGAAGACCGGAGCGTTTCTCGATCAACGGGAAAACTACGCCGCCGCGGCCGAGTACGCGCGCGGGGAGGCGCTCGACGCATTTTGCTATCAGGGAGGATTTGGCCTGCATCTGGCAGCCAAGTGTTCGAGTGTCACGGGCGTGGACAGCTCGCTTCCCGCGCTCGAAATGGCGGAGAAGAACGCGGCCCTGAACGGACGCGAATTGGAGTGGATCGAGGCCAACGCCTTTGATCTCCTGAGGGACTACGCCGCCTCCGGCCGGCGCTACGACACTATCGTTCTCGATCCGCCGGCCTTTGCCAAGACCAAGCGCGACCTCGAAAAAGCACTGGGCGGTTACAAGGAACTCAACCTCCGCGCCATGAAGATGCTGCGCCCGGGAGGGATTCTCGTGACCTGCTCGTGCTCCTTCCACGTCAGTCCTCAGGACTTCCTTAAGATGGTGGCCGGCGCTGCCCAGGACGCTCACAAATCCCTGCGCGTGGTCGAGCATCGCGGGGCCGCGAAAGACCATCCGATACTGCTGAATGTGCCGGAAACGAGCTACCTCCAGTGCTTGATACTTAGCGTAAGCGATTGATAAATATAAAGATATAAAACTTGACAATAATACACTAAGATTTTATTATGCATACAGACTAACGAACCATCTAGGAGCTCTGAAGGCTCCAGTTCGAATTTCAAGTTGGAGGAGTTAAGTTATGACTATTACCCGTTGGGACCCGTTCCGTGAGTTCGTCACCCTGCAGGACCGCATGAACCGTCTGCTCCGCGACCCCCGTGGGACGGAAGGGCAGGATGAATCTTTAACCACGACTGCATTCGCACCGCCCGTCGATGTCTACGAGGACGAGCACAACGTCATATTGAAGATCGAAGTGCCGGGAATCGATGAGAAAGACATCGACGTCCGCATCGAGAACAACACGCTGACCGTTCACGGCGAGCGCAAGTTCGAGAAGGAAGAGAAAGAAGAAAACTACCGGCGCGTGGAGCGTCAGTATGGCAGCTTCACCCGCACCTTCACTCTCCCAAACACGGTCGACCAGGAAAGCGTCCAGGCCGATTACGACAAGGGCGTGCTGAAGGTCAAGCTGGCCAAGAAAGCCGAAGCCAAGCCGAAGCAGATCAAGGTAAACGTCGGCAGCCAGAAGACGCTGGAGTCAAAGGCGCCAAGCAAAGCCGCGTAAGAAAAACTCACGTAGGGGCGGACGCCCTCGTCCGCCCAGCCGGGCCAAGCCCGGCAGATGTAAACTCAGCGGGAGGCGAGAACCAGCGCCTCCCGTTTCATTTGTGATTGGCAGTTTGTAATATTGGTAATCTGACAATCTAAGAGCTCTGTCAGCGATGCGAAGGACCTCTGCATTCCTTCGCTGCCACCGAACTGCATAGGTTCTTCGGTTCGCTCAGAATGACTAGCGGTAGAGGAACAAAAGTCATGGCAATTCGTTGGGATAAATTCACTGTTAAAGCGCAAGAGGCCGTCCAACGCGCGAACGAGCTTGCCTCCGAGCACGGCAATCCGGAGCTCGCACCGCTCCATCTGCTGGCGGCGTTGGTCGAAGACCGGGAAGGCATCGTTGCGCCGGTGCTGGAGAAAATCGGGATCGGGCCGCAGGCCGTGCTCAGCGACGTCTATAAAGAAATTGAGAAGCTGCCGAAAGTCTCGGGCAGCAGCGGCGCGCAGCAGCCGGCCATGTCGGCGCAGTTCAACCAGCTTCTGGAGAAGTCTTTTAAAGAAGCCGACAGCTTCAAGGACGAATACGTCTCGACCGAGCACATGCTGTTGGCCCTGACCGGTCTGAAGCGCGATCCGGCCCAGGAACTGATGGCGCGTCACGGTGCTACCCACGACGCCATCTTGAAAGCACTCACCGCGGTCCGAGGATCGCAGCGCATCACCGACCAGAATCCCGAGGCGAAGTACCAGGCGCTGGAGCGCTACGCGCGCGACCTGAATGAGCAGGCGCGGCGCGGGAAACTCGATCCGGTCATCGGACGCGATGAAGAAATTCGCCGGGTGGTGCAGGTGCTTTCACGGCGGACGAAAAACAATCCCGTCCTGATCGGCGAGCCCGGAGTGGGCAAGACTGCCATCGTCGAAGGCCTCGCGCAGCGCATCGTCTCCGGCGATGTGCCCGAGGCTCTGAAGAATAAGCGCGTCATATCGCTCGATCTGGGAGCCATGCTCGCGGGGGCGAAATATCGCGGCGAATTCGAGGACCGCCTGAAAGCCGTCCTCAAGGAGATCGAAGACTCGCAGGGACAGATCATCCTCTTCATCGACGAGTTGCACACGCTGGTTGGCGCGGGCGCGGCCGAGGGCGCGATCGACGCTTCGAACATGCTGAAGCCGGCGCTGGCGCGCGGAGAGCTGCGCGCCATCGGAGCGACCACGCTCAACGAATATCGCAAGTACATCGAAAAAGACGCAGCGCTCGAAAGGCGCTTCCAGATTGTGTTCGTGGGCGAGCCGAATGTCGAGGATACGATTGCGATTCTGCGCGGGCTGAAGGAAAAGTACGAAGTGCATCACGGCGTGCGCATCAAGGATTCGGCCATTGTTGCGGCTGCTACCCTGTCGCATCGCTATATTTCCGATCGCTTCCTGCCGGATAAGGCCATCGATTTGATCGACGAGGCTGCGTCTTCGCTGCGCATCCAGATCGATTCCATGCCCACGGAAATTGACCAGCTGGAACGGCGGGCCACGCAACTGGAAATCGAAAAGCAGGCGCTGAAAAAAGAAGACGACGCGAATTCCAAAGAGCGTCTGGCCCACGTCGATAAGGAACTAGCGGGCATTCGCGAGCAGTCGAACGCGCTCAAGGCCAAGTGGAAGCAGGAGAAAGACGTCATCGCGAAGGCCCGCGCCCTGAAAGAAAAACTCGAGCAGCTAAGGGTCGAAGAAGCCGCGGAAGAACGTAAAGGAAATCTGGAGCGCGTCGCGCAGATCCGCTACGGGCTTATTCGACAGACTGAAAGCGAGCTGAAGAAAATCACCGACAAGTTAGCGGGCGAGGGCGCACGCTCCACACGTATGCTGAAAGAAGAAGTCGATGAGGAAGACGTTGCCGGCATCGTCTCCAAGTGGACCGGCATTCCGGTTTCGAAAATGCTGGAGGGCGAAGTCAAGAAGCTCATCAACATGGAAGACCGGCTGCGGCTGCGCGTCATCGGACAGGAAGCTGCGCTCGAACGCGTGGCCAATGCCATCCGCCGCTCGCGCGCAGGGCTGAGCGATCCGAAACGGCCGATTGGGTCGTTTATTTTTCTCGGGCCCACCGGCGTCGGAAAAACCGAACTGGCGCGGGCGCTGGCTGAATTTCTTTTTGACGACGAACGCGCCATGATCCGCATCGACATGTCGGAGTACATGGAGAAGCATGCCGTGTCGCGGCTGATCGGCGCGCCTCCGGGATACGTCGGCTACGACGAGGGCGGGCAGCTCACCGAGGCGGTGCGGCGGCATCCTTACGCGGTCGTGCTGTTCGACGAAATCGAAAAAGCGCATCCAGATGTGTTCAATATCCTGCTGCAGATTATGGACGACGGGCGCCTCACCGACGGCAAGGGGCGCAAGGTCGATTTCAAGAATACGGTCATCATCATGACCTCGAATCTGGGCTCGGTGTATCTGCAATCGGAAAACATCCGCTCCGCCGATGGTTTTGAGCGTGCCTCCAAGCAGGTGATGGACGCGCTGCACGGGCATTTCAAGCCTGAGTTTTTGAACCGCGTGGACGATATCGTCATCTTCCATCCGCTGGGCAAGGAACAGCTGGTCAAGATCGTCGACCTGCGGCTCGAAGATTTGCGCCGCCTGCTGGCTGATCGCAAAATCTCTTTGGAGCTGACCGACGCCGCGAAAGAACTGCTCTTTACGGAAGGGTACGATCCGAGCTTTGGAGCGCGTCCGCTGAAGCGGGCGATTCAGAAGCTGGTGCAGGATCCGCTGGCGCTGAAGATTCTGGATGGCGCGGTGCTGCATGGGGATCACGTCATCGTGGACGCGGATATGAAGGCGGGGAAGATGACGTTCAAAGTCAGCGAACGGGTGAGGGAGAAAGAGGCGACGCGGGCGAAGAAGTAAGTTTTGCCCGTGGGTGGGGAAGGCCGCCCTCGCTCGTCCTGGTCGAGCCAACAAGGTTACTCGTGAACCTTGTGGCTTGTCGTTACTGACGGAGTAAGAAGCCTGCCGCGCTTTGCTCGGCTGGGCGGACGAATGCGTCCGCGCCTACGTGGGCCTTGATGCTTTGAACTGATCGGCTACTTCTCTTCTCGACAGATACCACGCTACCATCACTCGCACTATGATCCCGAGGCCGCCTAACGCTAGCGGTTTTGGCTGGACGGTTGCGGTTGCGTCGGAGACTGGCGGGATTAGCATGACGATTCCTGCGATAGCGATGAGCAACGCTGCGTGTCTCGCGATGTTGTTGAGTTCCACCAGGCCCCACGCTACTCCGCCTACTGCGACGGCCATCAGCAGGAACATGTACGGGCCTGCCAATTCCAATCCGAATAAGAGCGGCGCGCCTGCCGACATTCCTACCGTTCCTGGACTCGCCAGCATCAGGGTGCCCGCGATGCCCAGATAAACTGCGCAGAGAGCGAACAACGCGGCGATGGCTCGCACTCCGTTGGGTAGCGGGTTGGCGGGGTTATCGGTCATTAATCTCTGTCTCTGTTTCTCCAGCGTGAACCCAGAGTTGCTGTGGCCGCCGACATCTGCCGAGCTTCCCTCGGCTGGGCAGGTGAGGGCACCTGCCCCTACGTCAGCTTGGACGGGCGAGGGCGCCCGTCCCCAAACGAGCATCGCGGCTCGTAGAATACTAGCCGTGGCTGCGGCTTCACAGACAAAACTGAAAGTGCTGAACCTTAAGGCGGGGATGCCTACGGTCGAACAGGCCAGGCGGCGATTGCTGGAGTCGTTGTACGCGCCTCGGGGAGGGAGTGGGCCGGTGGTGAAGATTATTCACGGGTACGGATCCTCGGGGAAAGGCGGCGCGATCCGCGCGGCGATCCGCGAGCAGATGGCCGCGTGGCAGCGCGAGGGCAAAGTGCTCAAAGTGGTGCCCGGCGAAAACTGGAGCATCTTCGACCCCGACTCGCAGGATCTGCGCCAGCGCTATGCGTTTCTTGGCAAGGATGAAGATCTTGATCGCGGGAATGCGGGCATGACGCTGGTCGAGTTTCCGGCAGATACTTCGCGCATTTTCCGCTAGCTAGATGCCATAGTTCACGCCACGGAGCGCGTCTTTGTAAGCGTCGCGCGCGTTCGTGGCTTTCGACTGAGCGTCGTCCTCCTTTAGGTGAGCGTCATCCCAGCGCTCCATAGCGATCATCGAATGGTCGGGAGTGGCTAACGCTTCTTCAGCACGAATGGAGCTAACCCATTCATCGACAGCCTTTTTGTAGGCACTACGCAATTGATCGAGGTCCGCGTGAGTCATAATCACGGCAGACTAATGCCGCTCCGCATTCCGGTCAATTGAATGAGGCGAATTTAACCGAAAATTAACGTGGCCGGAATGCTTCTTTGCTTCGGCGACAACGCCTCGGCTGCCCACCCGCGGAGCACGAAGTGAGGAGGCCCTCCACGGACCGACGGCGATCCGGTTGCCGTTTCCGACTCCGACGTTGTAAGGTACTCGGCCAAGAGTGAATTCTCAATTGGGGGATGGAATGAAGATCAGCCGTTATCTGTTTGCGTTTATTCTTTCGCTTTCGTGTATCAGCTTTTCCTGGGCGCAAGCGGCACCGGCGCCGAAGACGGTTGTCATCCACGCCGGGCGCCTGCTTGACGTGAAAACCGGGAAGACGCTCTCGAACCAGACCATCGTGATCCAGGGCGATAAGATTGCGAGCGTTAGCTCCGGCGCAGAGGTTCCCGCTGGAGCGCAGGGCGTCAATCCGCAGATCATCGACCTGCCGAACGCTACCGTGCTGCCGGGATTGATTGACGCGCACACGCACATCACCTTCGATCCCAACTTCGGCTACACGGAGCTGGCGATTTCCGTGCCCCGCGAGGCTCTGATTGGAGCCCGCAATGCCCGGGTCACGCTCGAAGCTGGTTTTACGACTGTCCGCAACGTGGGCGCGAACGGCTTCAGCGACGTCGCCTTGCGCGATGCTATTAACGCCGGAGACGTACCTGGACCGCGGATGCTGGTCAGCGGGCCGGCTCTGAGCATCACGGGCGGCCACTGCGATAACAATCTGCTGCCCTTCGACTATCACGCACAAAACGAAGGCGTGGCCGATGGCGTCGAAGCTGTCCAGCACAAGACGCGCGAGATCATCAAGTATGGCGCGGATGTGATCAAGATTTGCGCCACCGGCGGCGTGTTGTCTAAAGGCGACGATCCCAATGCAGCTCAATTTACGCTGGAAGAGATGAAGGCCATTGTGGCGGACGCGCACCGTTTGGGACGCAAGGTCGCGGCGCACGCTCACGGAGCGCAAGGAGTGATCTGGGCGTCGGAAGCGGGGGTGGACTCGGTCGAGCACGGCCACCTGATGAACGACGAGGCCATCGCCACGCTGAAGAAAAACGGCACCTATCTTGTTCCCACTCTGTACCTGATGGACTGGCAGAGGGAGAACGCGGCACAGGCCAATCTCCCGGATTTTGCCAAGCGGAAGATGGAGATGGTGTCGGAAATGGGCAAGATGAACGCGAAGAAGGCGTTCGCGGCGGGAGTGAAAATCGGATTCGGCACCGATGCGGCGGTGTATCCGCACGGACTCAACGCGCATGAATTTGCGGTATACGTGAAGCTGGGGATGACGCCGCTACAAGCCATTCAGACGGCAACGATTAATGACGCCGATTTGCTGGGCTGGTCGGACAAAGTCGGAACGATTGAGCCGGGCAAGTGGGCTGACATCGTGGCCGTCGATGGCGATCCGCTGGCGGACGTCACGACGCTTGAGCGCGTTAAGTTTGTGATGAAAGGCGGCGAGGTGGTCAAGAATTTGTACGCCAAGTAAGGTCAGAGGTTAGAGGGCAGATTGCAGAGGTGAGGGCCGGTGGCCGAATTTCGTTAGCCACTCGATGGCTAGTGAATGCGGACATATCAACCGACTCGAGGTGGGAGCCAGCGCGATATGGCTGGTGTCTATTACAAGCATGGAGCTGATTTGCCGGATTCTTCTTCTTGTCATGCTGACGTGGACGCTTTCACTCCCCAACGCCGCACAGACGAAAGGGGCAGTTTCAGAGCTGAGCAGTGCAGACCTTAAAGGCTCATGTGTATCTGAAGAGCCGTTGCTTGCCGACAAAGATGGAAAACCGATTTGGTTAAGCACTGACGCCTTGCTCAAGAGCACGACCCACTGTACCGCGCCCCGGATGCCGGCCTTCGCACGTCAAGCCAGAATTGAGGGAGACGTACTCTTGGACATTCTAGTTAGCACCAAGGGAGAAGTCGTGTGCGTACGCTTAATCAGCGGGCACCCGATGCTTGCGAGTTCTGCGATTAATGCGGCCAAGGACTGGACCTTTCAACCCATGAAGCAAGATGCGAAAGCCGTCTCGTTCTATGGCCATCTTAGTCTTCACTTTTCAACCGGAGGGACTGCGAAGAACGAGAACCCTTGCACGGTTGCGCATTGGTAGCTCATTTATGTGGTTGACCTGTTTCACTTCTGCAATCTGACCTCTTAACCTCTGTCTAGTCTCTGCAATCCTTTAGAATCCTCAGCAGTGTCTACGCATCTCCAGATTGATGCCACACGCGGCTCAGCCCGCGCCGGGAAACTCATCACTCCTCATGGAGAGATTGAGACGCCGGTGTTCATGCCGGTGGGGACGCTTGGTTCGGTCAAGGGCGTTTCGCAGGATGTGCTGGAAGAACTTGGCGTCGAGATTCTGCTCAGCAATACTTACCATCTTTATCTGCGGCCTGGGGTTGAGACGGTTCGGCAGATGGGTGGGCTGCACCAGTTCATGTCGTGGGATCGGGCGATCCTCACCGATTCGGGCGGCTTTCAGGTTTTCAGCCTTAACGAGTTGCGCAAAGTCAGCGAAGAAGGGGTGGCGTTCCGCTCACACCTGGACGGCTCGGCACACTTTCTCAGTCCCGAAAAAGCCATGGAGGTGCAGATCGGGCTGGGAGCCGACATCGTCATGGCGTTTGACGAGTGCACTGAGTATCCGGCGGACGCTCAGCGCGTGCGCGAGTCGATGGAGCTGACGCTGCGCTGGGCGGCGCGCTGCAAGGATTATTTTGAGGAACACAAACACGAGGTGCCTTGGGCTAGCGGCGAGGCGGTGGAGCTTCGCTCCGCTGGACGGCCGAGGGCGGCCGTCCCTACGCGAGCTTCAGCTACCCAGGCTTTATTTGGCATTGTGCAGGGTGGGATGGACGCTGAGCTGCGGCGCGAATCCGCCGCGCGCACCATCGACATCGGTTTCCCTGGGTATGCCATCGGCGGGCTTAGCGTGGGCGAGCCGCGCGAGCTTACTCGCGACATTGTCTTATCCACCCTGGAGCATCTTCCCTCGGGCCAGCCGCGCTATCTGATGGGGGTGGGCACTCCGGAAGAAATTGCGCAGTACGCTCATGCGGGCGTGGACATGATGGATTGCGTGCTGCCCACGCGCGCTGCGCGGCATGGATTGCTGTTTACCTCCGAAGGCAAAATTTCGATCAAGCAAGCCCGGTACACGCAGGACGACAGCGCGCTCGATCCGGCGTGCGACTGCCGCGTCTGCCAGCGTTATTCACGGGCCTACCTGCGCCATCTTTACGCCGCGAACGAGCTGCTGGCGCAGGTTTTGAACACGGTGCACAACCTGCACTTTTATCTGGCCACGATGCGGACCGTCCGGGTGTGGATCCGGGCGGGGCACGCGCCCGGCGCAGGCGGTCCCGGGATGTAAATTCGGCGTGGCGTCCTTGACACGTGGCGAGCGCTCCGGCATTCTATTTAACTTGGGAACAAGGTCCGTTTCTTTCTGTGCCGTTCCGGGCGCAACCGGGGCGCGGCATCGCCGGTTCCAGCCTGCGCGTTGTAGGATCTCCGGCCATAGAAGAAAACAATTCCCGTTCCGTGGAGACGCGAGCTACGAGCAAGCGGTGGAGAGGTTGCTTGCAGCTCGGAGCCCTGCGGTCGTCACATAGCAGTCATAAATAGAGGATTGAATTTACAGTGGAAATCATTTTGTCTGGCATGTTGTCTGGGATGACTGGCAGATTGGCGTTTTGGTTGCAGATGCCCGGGGGCGGAGGTCTGTTTACACTGGCGCCGCTGCTGTTTATCTTTGCCATTTTTTACTTTTTGCTGATTCTACCGCAGCAGCGCAAGCAGAAAAAATGGCAGGCCATGCTGAGCGAATTGAAGAACGGGGACAAGATCGTCACCAGCGGCGGCCTGCGCGGGACGATCGTCAGCATAAAGGACGATGCGCTGGTGTTGCGCGTGCCGCCCGATAATCTCAAGCTCGAAATCAGCCGCGCATCGGTGGTAACGGTGACGACGGCGGAAGAAGGAAAATCGTAGAGAGCTACGAGCTACGAGCCACGGGCTTCGAGCAATCGGCGCAGGGTTGCTTTAGGCTCGTAGCTCGCAGCTCGGAGCGATTCTGCTTGCAAGCGTTTTTTCATGAATAAGAACCTCAGTTGGAAGTTGGTGGTTATCGTCGGGATCCTGCTGGTCTTCGTGTTCGGCGTCTTCGGCATTCCCAAGGAGTGGTCGGGCAAGGGGTTGCTGGCGTCGATCGGCGACCGTATTCATTTGGGCCTCGATCTGCGCGGCGGAACGCACCTGATCCTGCAGGTGCAGGTCAACGACGCGGTCAACGTCGATTCGGATAACGCGCTGGCGCGCCTCAAGGAAGACTTGCGCACGCACAAGATCAATTACGCCGACATCGAAAAGCCGGATGCGGTGAACCATCCGGAAATGATCGTGGTTAAAGGCGTTCCTCCAGACCAGACCAGCGATTTCAAGAGCATTATTTCCGACCGGCTACCGGAATACGATGCTACCTCGGGCGCGGAAAATTCCTGGACTGTATCGATGAAGGGCTCAAACCTGGCCGAATTGAAGAATCGCGCAGTTTCCCAGGCGATTGAGACCATCCGCAATCGAATCGACCAGTTGGGCGTGAGCGAGCCGGTGATCCAGGAGCACGGCCTCGGACAATATCAGATTCTGGTGCAGCTTCCGGGCGTGGACGATCCGGCGCGGGTCAAGGAAATCATGCAGTCCACGGCGATGCTTGAAATCAAGCAATCGCTGGGCGGGCCCTATTCGAGTGAGCAGGCGGCGTTGCAGGCAAATAACGGCGTGCTGCCTCCGGACTCGGTTCTGATGGCTGGCAAAAGCATCGGCTCCAGGCGCGAAACCGACAGCGGCGAAGCCTGGTACATAATTTCTCGCGCCTCGGCTGTGACTGGCCGCGACCTTCGAACGGCGGAACCGAGCACCGACGAAAACGGGCAGCCGGCGGTCCGCTTTATTCTTACCACCGAGGGTGGGCGCAAGTTCTACTCCTTTACTTCCGCGCACGTCGGCGACAGCCTGGCGGTTGTTCTTGATAACAAAGTGCAGGAAGTGGCGACGATTAAAGAAGCCATTCACGACACTGGCATCATCAACGGGCGCTTCACCCAGCAAGAGACTCAGGACCTTTCGATGACGCTGCGCTCTGGCGCGCTGCCGGCGGGGATCAAGTATCTGGAAGAGCGCACGGTGGGGCCGTCGCTCGGAGCGGATTCGATTCGCTCCGGGGTGCAGGCGGCGATCTACGGCATGTTGGCCGTCCTTATCTTCATGCTGATTTACTACCGATGGGCGGGCGTGAATGCCGATATCGCGCTGATCCTGAACCTGGTGATTTTGCTTGGGTTCATGGGCTACTTCGGAGCGGTGCTGACGCTGCCGGGGATTGCCGGCGTGATTCTGACGGTGGGCATGGGCGTGGATTCGAACGTGCTGATTTTTGAGCGCATCCGAGAAGAACTGAGGAACGGCAAGACGCCGCCTTCGGCCGTGGAGCAGGGATTCAGCCATGCCTGGATCACCATCGTCGACACTCACGTTACGACCATTGTTTCGGCCGCGATTCTTTTCATCTTCGGGACAGGGCCGGTAAAGGGTTTTGCCACGACGCTGGTTTTCGGTTTGCTGGCAAACCTGTTTACGGCGGTGTTTGTATCGCGCGTGATTTTTGATTGGGTGCTGAGCCGGAAACAGCGCGGCGAAGCGCTGAGTATTTAGAAAGAACAGCTCCTGGCTTCTGGCTACTAGCTATTAGCAAAACTAATGCAGGTTTGCTAGGAGCCAGTGGCTAGTAGCTAGCAGCTCTGGAGTTTGAAACTTGGAATTTTTTCGCGACACTAGCATCGATTTCCTCGGGAAAAAGTGGTATTTCCTTACCTTCTCGCTGATCTTCAGCGTGGCCGGAGTGCTTTCCATGGCGTTCTGGCACGGCATCCCGCTGGGTGTCGACTTTCGCGGCGGCACGCTGGTCTATGTGAAGTACGCGCACACTCCCGATGTCGCCGCCATCCACGCAGAACTGGATCGCGCCGGACTGAAGAATCCCCGCGTTCAAAGATACGGACCCGTCGCCAATGACGAGGTGTTGATCGCGCTCGATATTCAGGAGACCAGCGAGCAGGCCCTCGACAAGGGCAAAATCCAGATTATTCAGGCGCTCGAAAGCCAAGCCGTTCCGGGTAAGCAGGATCTCAACAACTCCAGTTCCATAACCATTCAAAAAGATCTTCTGGAGAAAGACCCGCTCTTCCTCGGCGCCGGCGCCGACGCCAACCCGCGCTACACCGCCATAGGTCAGGCAATTGTCGACTATCGCGATAAGACGAAAAGCGGCGTGCTGGGTTCGATTGATGAACTCAAAGGTGTGGCCGATCCCGCCGTGGTTGCTTCGCTCCGGGACAACTTCTACGTTTCGGATTTTGGCATCCGCAATGTCGAGATTGTCGGGCCGCAAGTTGGCGGGCAACTTCGCAGGCAAGCGATTCTGGCCACGCTCTATTCGCTCGGCGGGATGCTGATCTACCTGGGGCTGCGCTTCGAGTGGATCTACGGTGTCGCTGCGGTATTGACGGTTTTCCATGACACTCTGATTACGGTAGGCGCCTTCTCGCTCTTGAACTGGGAAATATCGCTGACCGTGATCGCGGCCATCCTGACCCTAATCGGATACTCGAACAACGACACCATCGTAGTCTTTGACCGCATCCGGGAAAACGTCAAGCTGCTGCGGCGGGACAGGCTGGCGGACATCGTCAACAAGAGCATTAATCAGACGTTGAGCAGAACGATCTTGACAGCGGGGCTCACTTTCCTTACCGTGCTTGCTTTGTTCCTTTTTGGCGGCGAAGTGCTGCATGGGTTCAGCTTCGCCCTGGTCATCGGAATCCTGATCGGGACCTATTCCTCGATCGCAATTGCCGCGCCGATTCTGGTTGCCTACCAGGAATGGCGGGGCGAGCGGGGCAAGAGGGCGATTGCCATGCCGCTGCGGCCCGGGAACGGCCCGGCGCAGGCGAAGGAAAAAATTAAGGTTTGATCGGGCTATGTGGCGTAGAATCTTTACCGGCCCGCAGAGGCGGAATTTTTGGAGCGGAAAAGATTGGAAGAACGGGAGCAAAGACGATGGGTCCGGTGTCTAAGCTCTAGTACGGTCTGATGTAGGAGAAGCCTATGTTTGAAGACAGCCTCATTGAATCGGCACCCAGATTCAAAACCAAGCGGTTGAGCACCACCATTCTTTCCTTCACGTTGCAGGTCGGGCTCATTGGAGTACTGATCCTGATCCCGCTGATCTATACTGACGCCTTGCCCAAGACGCAGCTGATGACTTTCCTGGTGGCGCCCCCGCCGCCGCCCCCTCCGCCCCCTCCGCCGGCAGCGGCTCCGGTTAGAGTGGTGAGGGCGGTGAGCGAAATGGTCAACAACCAGTTGCGCACGCCCACCAGGATTCCAGACAAGATTCAGATGATCAAAGAAGAGGAAGCGCCGCCGGATCTGGGCGCTGGCGGAGTCCCGGGAGGTGTTCCGGGCGGCATTCCCGGAGGCGCGGCGGGCGGCGTGATCGGCGGCATCGTCAGCTCAACGGCCAACATCCCGAGGCAGGTGATACCGCAGCGCGTCCGCGTGTCGACGGGCGTGGCGACCGGTCTTTTGATCAGGAAGGTTACGCCTAATTATCCGCAACTGGCAAAACAGGCCCGCATTCAAGGTACGGTCGTATTGCAGGCGGAAATCAGCAAGGACGGCACAATTCAGAACCTGCAGTTGATTAGCGGGCACCCCATGCTGGCGCCAGCGGCGATCGAAGCCGTGAAACAGTGGCGCTATAAGCCCTATCTGCTCAATGGCGAGCCGGTGGCGGTGGAGACGCAGGTGGTTGTGAACTTCAGCTTGTCCGGAGGCTAGACTCTCCGGGCGTGGGTGTTTTGGTGAGGTGTGCGGCGCGGTAGCCTGCCCGCCGCACCTTTTCTGGATGCGGGAAGCAGAGTGTGTTAGCGCCCAAGGCGATTCCGCCCACTTTGATTCTTGTTTTCTTGCATCAAGCGGTTCAGGCGGGCAGGCTGCGAAGAGGTTTTGATCCGCGCGAGTTTTGAGAAGAGTTTAGAAGAAGTTTGAAACAGTTCTTGAGGAGGAGAAGCAACTCATGGTAGTGACTCTGGCAGCAATCTCACTGTGTAATTTCCATCTTTTCGCCGCATGGCTCGCTGAAGAGACGCAGGTTGGTTGGGACATCGTTTCGCTCTGGCACCAGATGGGCTATCTGGCGAAAGCCGTGATGGTCATTCTGTTCATCATGTCGGGGTGGTCCATCGGTGTGATGATCGACCGTTGGATGGCTTTCAACGCCGCCCGCAATCAATCCCGAGCGTTCGCTCCGGCGGTCGCCGGAGCGCTGCGCGAAGGCAAGATCGACGAAGCAATCAAAGTCGCCGAGCGCAACAAGAAAAGTCACCTGGCCAAGGTGGTCACCGCGGGCCTGATGGAATTCAAGGCTCACCAGGATAGCCCGGGCGAAATCCCTGGCGAGACCATTGAAGCCTCCAAGCGAGCATTGGAGCGTACCGAAGCCATCGTCCACGCGGAACTGAAGCGTGGCTTGGGCGGTCTGGCGACAATTGGTTCGACGGCTCCCTTCGTGGGCCTGTTCGGAACGGTGGTCGGCATTCTGAACGCATTCAGCGGTATTGCCAAAGAGCATGCCACCGGTTTGGCAGCGGTCGCCGGCGGCATCTCGGAAGCGCTTGTGACCACCGCAATGGGCCTGTTCGTGGCGATTCCGGCGGTTATGATGTTCAACTATCTGACCGGCCGCGTGGAAGCATTCGACGTGGAGATGGATAACTCGTCGAGCGAACTGATCGACTACTTCCTGAAGCGCCGGAGCTTGCGCCGGACCTAAGGCGGCAGGCTGCACCCATGAGTGGCTGAAGTGGTGGAGGGGCGGGCGACAAGCCCGTTCCAGCCGGGCGGCGACGCCCGGCGCTCCACCGAGCAAGTTGGGGCGGCGGCAGCAGCGACCGCAAGGTTGCGGCACGCCAGGGCAAACGCAAGCAGGAGACAGAATTCCATGGCATTAGCGAAGCGAAACGAAGGGGCGAACGTCAGCTCCGACATCAACGTCACGCCGATGGTGGACGTGATGCTGGTGCTGCTGATCATTTTCATGGTGGTCACGCCCATGTTGCAACATGGCGTCCCCGTGGATATGGCCAAGGTTAACAGTCCGAAGGATATGCAGGACGCCGACAAGGAAGATGCGCTGTTGGTTGCCATCACGCGCGATGACAAAGTCTTCTTCGGGACGGATAAAATCAATGTGGATGAACTGACCGAGAAGATCAAGGATCGCCTGGCGAATCGAACCGACAAGACGGTCTTTCTCAAGGCCGACATGCGGGC
>Ga0181523_10000273_pt1 | contig 57988 bp, 51 predicted proteins | sample PEATcosm2014_Bin_43_FD_119752 | JGI IMG/M metagenome (GOLD analysis project Ga0181523, IMG submission 119752) | Peatland microbial communities from MTU Mesocosm Facility, Houghton, MI, USA - PEATcosm2014_Bin05_30_metaG | ecosystem: Environmental > Terrestrial > Soil > Wetlands > Peat | place... | reverse complement strand
TGCGGCCGTTGTATGAAAACGCCGAAGCCGTTCGGAGACTGGTTTCTCACCCCTGGCTCGTTGAGCAAGCAAACGCTATCGCTGCCGAGAATAGTGCAATTACATGCTCAAAGTGGTATAAGTCCCTCGCGCAACCGATCAGCGTTTCTCCCGCAGCTTGTTCTTGTCGGTGTTGAACGTGAAGCTGGTCTGTTTCTTCATTTGTTGCCGAAGACGAAGAATCCGACGACCCGGGATGTGATCAACGCGTCCGGGATGGATCAATTTCTACCACTGCCGCTTCAGCCGGAATGCCGCGCGATAGACGGGGCGTCGCCACCTAACGGGCTGGCCGTATTCTCTGCAGATGATGGCGGCTTCGCGTTGCATGTTGTGCGTGACCCGCGAATCCGCGGATTGCCCGTGCTCGTGGCAGCGGTAGTTGATCACCGGGCGCGGCACATGGCCAACCCGGCAGTCTTGCCGGCCGAGACGCAGGATGAATTCGTAATCGCAGCAGTTCAGGAAATCCTTGTGCCGGTAAAAGCCGATCCGGTCATGGACCAGCTTGCGAACGAAAAGCGTCTGGTGAATCACGTAACACAACGAGTACCGGAGGATGTCGAAATCGTAGCCGGCTTCCTCACGCCGGTAGATTGGGCATCCCTGACCGTCCACATACTGAATGTCTCCAAAGAGCGCATCCCATTCCGGATGCTATTGGACGGCCTCGCCCACGGCCCTCAATGTCCCCGGGTGATAGCAGTCGTCGGCGTTCAGTATGTTCACGACCTCCCCAGTGGCGCGGAGAATACTCTTGTTCATCGCGTGATAATGTCCTTCGTCCTTTTCCGACACCCAGATCAGATGCGGATAATCTTTCAGGAATTCGATCGTGCCATCTTTTGAGCCGCCATCCATGACGATGTGTTCCCAATGGGGGTAGTTCTGCGACCGAACACTCTCGATGGTCTCGCGAAGGGTGTGGATGCTGTTAAAAGTTGGGGTGATGACCGAGATCATTGGAAGTCCGAACATGATGAGTTTATAACAGTCGCGCGGCGGCCGAGTCAGGAAAACCGCCTTTGGCCTGCGGCAGCGCGCTGATTCTTGGGCAAACGTTGGCCTGGCGGCGCTGCCGAATGGCATTGCCTTCAGAAACGATTTTGAGCATTTTCACCTTTGATTCGTGGTCTAACAAGAAAGCGTTCAGTGCAATTTTCCATCATCACACCGAGTTTCCGCAATTCACAGTGGCTCAAGCTCTGCATCGCCTCCGTGGCCGACCAGCCGGGCGTCAAACTCGAGCACCTCGTGCAGGATGCCTGCTCCGACGATGGCACGCAGGACTGGCTGCCGCACGACCGTCGCGTGAAGGCCGTCATTGAAAAGGACGGCGGCATGTATGACGCCGTCAACCGTGGTTACCGCCGCGCGACCGGCGACATCCTGGCGTATCTGAATTGCGATGAACAATACCTGCCCGGTGCACTGAAGGCCGTTCACGAATTTTTCGAGCAACATCCGCAAATCGAAGTAGCACTCGCTGGCACCATTGTCACCGACGGCGCAGGAAAATATATCTGCCATCGGCATTCGATGGTGCCGCATCCCTGCCACGTCTGGTTTCGCTTTCCCATTCTCACCAGTGCGGTCTTCATCCGCCGCCGGGTTATTCACGAGCGCGGCATTTTTTTCGACCCGCGCTGGCACGACCTCGGCGATTTCCACTGGATGCTGGCATTGATGAAAAACGAGGTGCCGTTGAAGGTACTCGACCATTTCACCTCCATTTTCGCCGACACTGGCGAAAACATGAATTTGAAACCAAACGCGATTCGCGAAAAGAACGAAACCGCAGCGATGGCGCCGAGCTGGGTTCGAATGCTCAAGCCGGTTTGGATCGTGCATCACCGGCTGCGCCGGCTCGCCGCCGGACATTTTTCTTTGAAGCCGACGAGCTATTCGATTTACACTCTGCGAAGCCCGGAGGAGCGGGTGCAATTCGAAGTGCCAAAACCCACCGCTGTCTGGTGGAATCGGCTCTAATAAACTCTGTTTCCAAACTTCCGATTCAGAATGATGCCGCCGATGGGCAAATTCGTCATCGCGTCAGCCGGTCGGCCGCTTGCTCCTGGCCGGAACCGGAGAACCCGTGGAAGCCGACACGAACTCAAGGGGCGTTGATTCAAGGTCGTGCACACCCTCTTGAACGGGCGGCAGGGCGAGGACTTCGCGAAACAACTCCAGGTTGGCATTCACCCACCGATGGAGTTTCCGGATGCCCTGTTCAACGGAGCACGAGGGCCGCCAGCCAAAATCCTTGAAGGCCTTCCTGACATCTGCCACAAACACTTTTTGATCGCCCTGTCGGGGCGCGGCAAAACCGATTTCAACCGGCGTCCCGCCCTCTACCTCAAGCCAATGGACGAGTTGTTTTACGGAAAATTGATTCTGCGGGCCACCGCCGATGTTATAAACCTGGCCGGCGACCTTGTCGCGCTTCTGCCATGCCAGGCAATACGCATCAATCAGGTCATCAATAAAGAGAAGGTCGCGGGTTTGTTTGCCGTCGCCAAAGATGGTGATGGGGCGGCGCAGGGCATGGGCAATCAGGAACCAGGCGACCCAGCCTTGATCCGCCATGCCGAATTGACGGTACCCATAAATGCAGGATTGACGGAAACAAACGGCGGCCAATCCATAAATTCGGGAATAATCCCGCACGTATTGGTCCGCGGCCCCTTTGGAGCAGGCGTAGGGGGAATGAAAATCAAGCGGTTGCTCTTCCGAAATTCCTTCAGGGAAATCAGCCCATTCATAACGGCCATTGCGCTCAACCACGGCGGCGTCCTCCAGACTGCCATAAACCTTGTTGGTGGAGGCGAAGACAAACAGGGCCTCCGGACAAAACAGGCGGACGCCTTCGAGAAGATTGAAGGTGCCCAGAACATTGTTCTCCAAATCGAACCGGGGATTGGCGAGGGACGCAGACACCGCAACCTGCCCGGCACAATGAAGCACCAAATCATACCGTTCCCGCTGAAAATGTTCGGTTACGGCCCTTTCATCGCGGATATCAATCCTGGAAAAGCGAACCGGGCCGAAACTTCGCAGCCACTGAAGATTGTTTTCCGCGCCGTGGCGGGAGAGGTTGTCCCACACAAACACATCCCAGCCGTCCTGCTGAAAACGGCGCGACGCGTTGGCGCCAATGAACCCGGCTCCCCCGGTGATGAGTACTCTTGGTACCCGGTGTTTTCGCATTGCTCTCATACTGGTTTGCTGGTCGGCGAAAGGAAAGAAATAAATTCAGTGGCGCTCCCCAAAATCACGCGCTGGAAAGTTCCTGCACAATTTTCCCGGCCACGGCCGGCCAATGATGGCGGCGCAGCAGCCCGGCCGCCCAGGCGTGGATGGTTTCTGGAGGCGTGGTCAAGGCCCAGTCCATTGCCTTGAGAAAGGACTCCTCCGAATCGTTTGCAAAAGGGCAACCGGCCTCGCCCATTGCTTCGCGCAACGGCGGAATGTCTGAGAAGACCGGGCAACAGCCCTCCAGAACCGCTTCCACGGGGGGCATGCCAAAGCCCTCATACTCGGAAACATAGATGACCGCCCGCGCCCGGCGCATCATTTCTCGCGATTGTGCGGGAAGCACCCGGCCAATCCATCTCCAAGCCGGGCCTTCGGGCCTGGCCATCTGCGGTGAGAGAATTCCAATGCAATCAATGACCCCGTCATACTTGGTTTCCTGAAGCCAGCGAGTCAGAAAACGGACGGCAATGTCCGTCCGCTTATGCGGCATTGCGCTGGCAAACAACAAAACCCGGTTTTCTCTTTCTGTCCAGCACGGTTCGGGCGCGTCAAAGCCGTAACCCGTCACAACCACTCTGGGACAGGATAATCCGGCGCGTTGCGCCCAACCGGTCAATTCGCGTTTCGAAAACTCGGTGTTGGTAAAAATCACGCGGCTTTGCCGAAGGGTCGCCGCCAGACCGCGGGAAAAGTAGAACGATTCAAGTTTTGACTGAAACCCGGGATAATGTCGGCGATAGAAATCGCCCATGATGTCGTGGACAAAGGCCGCGACTTGCAGCGGCGGGCGCGCCACGAACGGGCAAAAGCCCTTCGGCAGAAAGAGCCAGCGATGTCCCGTGGCCTGCGCCGCCCGGTAAAGACTCCACTGGTCCCACCATGCCCGGCCCGCCTTGCTTCGCCGGGCAAAATTGAATTCCTGGACACGCGACTTGGCCGCCAGTCGCAAATGGGGCGAAACCTTGCTGTTGCTGAAGACCGTGAACTTCCGGAGTTGGGGGTGCGCGGACAGATACTGCGCCAGGTGAAGCGAAAAATTGTAAATCCCAATGGATTTGGTCGTCTCGACGTCCTGGTCGGCAATCGAATAGGCCAGATCGGTCATGATGGATTTTCCGGGTTGTATCAGGCTGTTGGCAAAGCTTCAATCGTGTCGCGCCTGCCAGGTTTCTGAGTTCATCAATGAAATCCCCCAAACATTGCGCCAAATTTCTGTTTTGTCACGCGGTATTCTGTGGCGGAACCAACTTGATGGTCCGGCGAAATGTTTGAGCCTGCACCGGCCGCGCATTGTTGCCCGCACCGGGCGGCTGCCGGACATTTTGCTTTGAAGCCGTTGAACGATCCGATTTACACTTCGCGAAGGCCGGAGCAACGCGTCCGTTTCGTTGTGTCCAGGCCCGATACCGTCTGGCGGAACCGCCCGGGAGGTGGTATGGTTTGAAATCCGAAGCGGGTTTGTTCTCTTGATCGAAAAATGAACGACGATTTGCAGAAGCGGATTCAAGAAGCGCTGGCCAATCCCCGGAACTTGGGCGAACTGGCCGGCGCCGATGCCGTCGGCACGGTCGGCAACGCCGATTGCGGCGAGATGCTGCGCCTGTGGGTGAAATTCAAGGAGCAGAACGGCAAAAAGGTCATTGACCGCGCCACGTTCCAGTCCTTTGGCTGCGAGACGGCCATTGCTGTCGCCAGCCTTGCCACCGAGCTCATCTGCGGCAAGACAGCCGAGGAAGCGCTGGCGCTCAAGACCGAGGAACTGGCCGGCGAACTCGGCCCGTTGCCGCCGATGAAAATTCACTGCGCCCAGCTCGTCGAAGGCGCCTTGCGGTCCGCGCTCGAACCGCAAGGTACTGAAGCCGGACCGGCATCCGCACCGTCAAACGCGCCGACGTTGCTCGACAGTTTTTCCAAACCCAAGGAAGGCGGCGTGAAGCTGACTTTTCTGGACGAGGAAAAGTAGCGCAGGCATCCGGGTTGCATCTGGTTCCGGTGAGGCGTGGCTGCCGACGAGCCGGATTGTAGCGTTGAGCCTGCGGCTCGAATTGATTGGCGCGCGGCGCGAATACTACAACAGACACGGCTCGCGTGGACGCTCACCCCGCCAAAATTTCAAAATTCGCAAAAACTTTCGCTTTCTTCGCGCCCGCCGCGCGATAAATTTTCAATTTCCTTCGCGGAATCTTTTTGTTATGGTCTTCGCAATTTAGAAAGGACTGTTTATGAATATAATTCAGGAATTCAAGGCCTTTGCCATGCGCGGCAACGTGGTGGACCTCGCCATCGGCGTCATCATCGGCGCGGCGTTTGGCAACATCGTCAATTCGCTGGTCAAGGACGTGATCATGCCGCCCATCGGCAAGCTGATCGGCAACCTCGATTTCAGCAACCTTTACATTCCGCTCTCGGAAAAAATCACGCAGGAGCAGGCGACTTTCAACGCGGCGCACCCCGGCCTGCATCTGCCGCTGGCCGAGGCCCAGAAGCTTGGGCCGGTGTTCGCCTGGGGCGATTTTGTGACCGTCACGCTGAATTTCATCATCGTGGCCTTCTGCATTTTTCTGCTCGTGAAAGGCATGAACAAGCTGATCCGCCACGAGGAGGCCGCAGCCCCGCCCACGCCGACGGAACAGCTCCTCGCCGAAATTCGCGACCTGCTCAAGAACCGGTCTTGAAGGCTGATTCCCGCGGCAACTTGTCCCGCAACTCTTTCAACGCCGCCCGGGCCGCGTCGCTCTCGGCGGCTTTCTTGCTTTTGCCGGAACCGCGCGCGAGCTCCACGCCGCCGTGATGCACCACACATTCAAACACGCGGTCGTGGTCCGGCCCGGTCGTCGAAACGACGTGATATTCCGGCGCTTCCGGCGAGCGGGCCTGCAACAACTCCTGCAACTCGCCCTTGGGATTTTCAATGATCGGCAGCACGCTCAATTTGCCAAAAGCCGCGCCGAATTCGCGCAGGATGAATTCACGCGCCGCGTCAAATCCGCCGTCCAAAAAAATCGCGCCGAGCAGCGCCTCAAACGTGTCCGCCAATGCAGATGGACGTTCACGCCCGCCGTGCATTTCCTCGCCGTGACCCAAAATCAAATGCGCGCCGAGGCCGAGCGTGCGGGCGTGTTCGGCCAGTGTGCGCCGGTTGACGAGCTTCGCCCGCGCCTTGGTCAACGGACCTTCGTCGAAGGCGGGAAATTTTTCATACAACTCGCGGGTGAGGACGAGTTGCAGCACCGCGTCGCCGAGAAACTCCAACCGCTGGTTATGCGCGGGTCTTTGCTGCACCTGGTCGCCGCTCGCGGTCGCCACGCCGCTTTCATGCGCGACGGATGGATGCGTCAGCGCCAGGCGCAGTAAATCTTCGCCACGGAATTTATAACCGAGACGGTCTTGAAGTGCAGCAAGGTCGAACACGGAAAAGCTTTGTTGTGTTGCAGCGGACGTGAGTCCGCTCATCATTCTTTTTTAAATGGTTAGAGTTGACTCACGTCGGCTGCTACGACGGTTGTTCAACGGTTTGTGGCGGGATTTCATTTTGATTTTGGGCAGACGCGGGCGGGTTCAACCCATGTTCCAACAACGCCGCCACGTCGCGCTGGACTTGTTCCAGTTGATCCAACCGCAAAGCCGGATCGGCGATGGTGAACACGTCGCCGGTCCTGGGCTGCTCGTAAATGAACACGCGCTTGCCGTCGCGGACGATTTGTTCCTTCACCTTGAACACACGTTTGCGTTCGAGCATCACGGCCAGAATGAACATCGCGGGCGCATAACGCGGGTCATTTTGCTCGACGAGCTTTCGCAGCAATGTTTCGGCGGTTTCGCGTTGAATCGGGTCCGGGGGCGGCGCCTCGTAAATGCCCTGCCAGCAGGACAGAAAACCTTCACGGCCGCGGACGTTCGCGCTCAATTGCGACTGCCAGCACGCGGCGCAAACGTCGAGCCGCCGCAACTCCTGCGGTTCGTCGAACAGCAGCGTGTGGCACAATTGCCGGTCGGCGAACGGCTGGTTGCACGCGGCGCACGCATGAGCGCGGGCTTGAATGTTCCACTCGTTCATGAACGCCGCCATTTAACCACGAATGAAGCGGGTGAACACGAAGAAATTTTTGACACGGATTTCACAGATTTTCACCGATTGCCCAAACAGTTTTTTTAATCCGTGCCAATCCGTGCAATCCGTGTCTTCAATTGGCGAAATCGAAATCCGAGCAGCTCATGAAGTAATGGCAGCGCGGGCAACGCAGCTTGCACTTCTCGTTGATCAACTCATGCCCGCACTGCAAACAAAACCGCCAATGCTCGCCGGAAATATTTTTGTCCGGCGGCCCGGGGCAGGCATCAGGCGCATGAACTTCAATTGTTGTCGAGTCGATGTTCAAATTCATCCGGTGTTAGCCGCGCCACGAAAGTTCCTTGCGAATCCAGTTCGGGTCGGCCTAGACGATCGCTGTTCTCATGCGGTGCGTTTGGCGAGGCGTTTCTTGAGTTGGGCGAGCGTGAGAATTTCGCCCTTGCCCGCTTCAACTTTGGCGAGGCGTTTTTCGAGGATTTTTTTATGCCACGCCGGCGATTCCAGTTTGTCCGGCTCGGCGGCCATCGAACGCCAGAGAAGCTCCATCGCTTGCAGCCGCTCGGCGAAGCTCATGCGCTCGATTTCCAAGGTTTCAATCATGGTTTCAAAGTGCCACTGCGAAAATGCGGCGTCAAGGCCAGTGCGGAATTACTGAATCAGTTGAAAAGGTATGCGTAGGTTAGCCACGCAACGCCAATAAAAATGACCAACCCGAAAATTTTTAGACCGGTCTTGGTAAAACCTTTCATTTTCAATTTCAGGATTGTCCCAGCTTCTTTGATTTTTCCGTCGCGGCGCGGACGGCGCTCATCACGGCGGCGCGCATTTTGCCCTTTTCCAGTTCGTGCAGACCTTCAATCGTCGTGCCGCCAGGGCTGGTCACCTGGTCTTTGAGCGCGCCGGGATGCGCGCCGGTTTCCAAAACCATTTTCGCGCCGCCCAAAACGGTCTGCGCGGCGAGCTGCGTGGCCACGTCGCGCGGCAAACCCGCCGCCACCCCGCCGTCGCTCAACGCCTCGATGAACTGATAAACGTAGGCCGGCCCGCTGCCGCTCAACCCGGTCACGGCATCGAGCAGCGATTCCTTCACCTGGAGCGCGAGGCCGACGGCGGAAAGAAGTTTCTTCGCCAGTTCGCCGTCCGCCGCGGTCGCGGATTTGCCGAGCGCGAACGCCGACGCGCCCGCGCCGACGAGCGCCGGGGTGTTGGGCATCACGCGGATGACGCGCGCGCCGGCGGGCAGCGCGGCTTCGAGTTTTGCAAGCGTCACTCCTGCGGCGATGGAGATGAGCAGATGTTTTTCGGTGAACGCGCCATGAATTTCCGCCAGCGCGGCGGGAACCTGGTCGGGTTTGGTCGCCAAAATCAAAACGCCGGCGAATTTCGTGACTTCGGCGTTGGCCGTAACCGTTTTCGCACCGACTTCGGCAGCGAAATGTTTACGCGCGGCGTCCACCGGGTCGCTGGCGATGATTTCGCGGGGGCCGGCGAGTTCGCCGCGAATGAAGCCGCGGGCGAGCGCGGTGGCCATTTTGCCCGCGCCGAGAAAGCCGATTTTCAATGGGGTTGCCATGAAAGTTTTGTAGCAGGCCATTTGGTTGAACGGAAGAAAATAACACCGGTCAACTCGCAGCTTGAATTTGCTCCGCTTACGCTTATCCTAGGCGCAGGACAGAAAAGGCCGCCGAGATTTGTTTTTTACGCCATGTCAAACAACCGCCGCACCTGGGACACTTTTGAAGCCATGCGCCAGGCCGCCGAAGAAGGCGACCCGCAGGCGCAATGCTATCTCGGCGTGTGCTTTCAAAACGGCCAGGGCGTGGCGCAGGATTTTCAGGAGGCGGTGAAATGGTACCGGCGCGCAGCGGAGCAAGACGACCCGGTCGCGCAATGTTATCTGGCCGTGTGCTACCTCCACGGCACGGGCGTGCCGCAGGAACTAGGCGAGGCGGCCAAGTGGCTGCGCGAGGCGGCGGAGCAAAGTGATCCGGCGGCGCAATTCAATCTCGGCATGCTTTACGAAACCGGCCAGGGCGTGCCGCAAAATTATGTCGAGGCGGTGAAATGGTATCGCGAAGCAGCCGAGCGCGGCTATCCGGCGGCGCAATTCAACCTCGGTGTCTTTTACGAAACCGGCCAGGTCGTTCCGCAGGATTACGTCGAGGCGGCCAAATGGTATCGCGCCGCCGCCGAACAGGAATGTGCGCCCGCGCAGTGCAATCTCGGACTTTGCTACCAGACCGGGCGCGGCGTGGAGCAAAACCGGCGGGAGGCGGTGAAGTGGTTCATCCGGGCCGCGCGTCAAGGCGACAAAACCGCACAACACAATCTCGGTCTCCACTACGCTGAAATGGAAATCCGGGAAGCGGAGGCCGCCGAAGCCGCCAAGAACCAGCCGCACTGAATCAACGGGCAAGTTCCGCGAGCTTCGCGCCGGCCTTGCCGGAATCAATCGTCTCCGCCGCGCACTCCTGGCCCTCGGCCAACGATTTCGTTTTGCCCGCGACGAACAAGGCGGCGGCGGCATTGAGCAAAACGGCGTCGCGTTTCGGGCCGCGCTCGTCGCCGCGCAAAAGGCGGCGGACAATTTCCGCGTTGGCCTTGCGGTCGCCGCCGAGCAAATCCGCCAGCGTGGCGGGCGGCAACGGGAATTGTCCCGGCGACAAAACCGACGTGGCGAAACCGCGTTCCTGATAAAATTCGGCGATCGTATTTGGGCCGAGCGTCGAAAGCTCGTCCAAAAAGTTTTCGCCGGCCGCTTTCCGCCCGCCGCTGAAGTCCGAGACTTCCCCGCATACGACCATGGCGCGGCGGACGCCGAGCGATTGCAGCACGCGGGCGAGCGGCTCGCACCATTCCGGCCGCGGCACGCCGACGAGCATCGCGGACGGCCGCGCCGGATTCAGCAGGGGGCCGAGAAAGTTGAAAATCGTGCGCTGACCGCGCTCGGCGCAGAGTTTGCGCGCGAGCGCGATGTGCTTGAACGCGGGATGATACGCCGGCGCGAAGAAAAACGCGAAATGGTGTTCACGCAATGAACGCGCGGCCTCCGGGGGGGACAAATCAATCCGCACCCCGAGCGCCTCCAGAACGTCCGCGCTGCCGGCTTGAGAAGTGACCGCCCGGTTGCCGTGCTTGGCGACGGTCACGCCGGCGGCGGCGCAAAGGATGGCTGCTGTCGTTGAAATGTTGAACGTGCCGAGCCGGTCGCCGCCGGTGCCAACAACGTCAAGGATTTCGCGGGCGCGGGTTTCGGCATCGAGCGGCGGCGGAATGGATTTGTCGCGCAGCGCGCGGGCGAACGCGGCGATTTCGTCCGGCGTTTCGCCCTTTTGCGCCAGTGCGGCCAGAAAACCGGCTTTGACCGCCGCCGGAATTTTTTCGTCGGTCAACTGCTCGACGGCCAGACGGACTTGCTCGTCCGCCAGCGGACGGGCTGCGGTGAGTTGTTGGGTCAGCTTTTCGAGCACGGGAGGATTCTAAACGTCGGCGCGGGCGGCTCAAACCGAAAGTGGGCGCACGAAAGCATGGACAGACGCGGAAAATTTTGTAACATGTCAGGCGCTGGCGCTGTCTCAACCAGGGACAGCGGGCGAAGTGAAATTTATGGCAGGTAATCGAGGCAGCGGATGGATAAAGTGGGCGACCGCCATTGTGGCGGTCGTGGTGGTTGTGGCTGGCGGCATCTGGTATTTCCGGCATGGACGGCAAGACGCGCCGGATTATCAAACGGTGGCGGTGACGCGCGGGGATTTGACGCAACTGGTGACCGCGACGGGGACTTTGAATCCAGTCGTGAACGTGACGGTAGGCAGCCAGGTTTCGGGCATCATCAATAAGCTGAACGTGGATTACAATTCAACGGTGAAGTCCAACGAGGTCATCGCGGAAATTGATCCTTCGACTTATTGGGCGTTGGTCGAACAAGCCACAGCGGATCTGGCCAACGCGAAGGCGAATTTGGAATTGCAGCAAGTGGAGGCGAAACGCAGCAGCGATCTGTTCACGAACAAGTTGATTTCCGGTTCCGATTACGACACGGCCGTCGCCAACTTGCACGAGGCCGAAGCCACGGTGCAAATCAAACAAGCCGGGCTGGACAACGCGAATGCAAATCTGGGTTATTGTAAAATCCGTTCGCCGGTGGATGGCATTGTGATTTCGCGCGCGATAGACCTCGGCCAGACGGTGGCGTCCAGTTTCAACACGCCGACGCTTTTTCAAATCGCGAACGACCTGACGAAAATGCAAATCGATTCGAGCGTGGCCGAAGCCGACGTCGGCGGCGTGGTGGAGGGCCAGAGCGTGGACTTCACGGTGGACGCGTATCCGTATCACACATTCTGCGGCACAGTCGTGCAAGTCCGCAATGCGCCGACCAATTCCAACAATGTCATCACTTACGATTGTGTCGTCGGCGTGACCAATTCGGATTACAAGTTGAAACCCGGCATGACGGCAAACATCTCCTTCATCGTCGCCCAAAGGGAAAATGTGCTGAACATTCCCAATTCCGCGCTGCGTTTTCGTCCGCCGGAAAATGCCGTGGTGCTGACCAACACCGTTGCGACGCAAACTTCGCCGGCCACGAACGGCGGCAATTCTGCCGGCATGTCCGGCGGGCAGGGCCATCGCAGCGGCCACCCGCGCGGCGAGCGCCCGGTTTTTCATACGGTATTTGTGCTTTCAGGCACGGGTGACGACGCGAAGTTGCAGGCGGTGCAGATCAGGACTGGCATCAGCGACGGCATTTCGACCGAGGTGCTTTCGGGGCTGAACGAGGGCATGCAGGTTGTGACCGGCCTGGTCTCAGCCGGCACACAGGCCGCCACCAGGACATCGGCCCCGTTTGGCGGCTTCCCCAGAATGCGTTGATGCGATTCGCCGTGCAGAACAATCCCGTCATCAAGCTCGACGAGATCCACAAGGTGTATCACACCGGCGAAGTGGATGTCCCCGCGGTGCGCGGAATTTCGCTGGATATTTTTCCGGGCGAATTTGTGGCACTTATGGGCGCTAGCGGCTCCGGCAAAAGCACGTTGATGAACATGATCGGTGCGTTGGATCGCCCGACCGGCGGGCACTACTGGCTGGATGGCATTGACGTTTCCACGCTCGACCGCGATGCGCTCGCTGATGTCCGCAACGAAAAAATCGGCTTCGTCTTCCAGGGTTTCAACCTGCTTTCGCGCACGTCGGCGCTGGAAAACACCGAAATGCCGATGCTTTACAACCGACAGCGCGTCCTGTCGCACGAACAGCGCGAACGCGCCCTGCGCGCGCTCGATCTGGTGGGCCTCGGCGACCGCGCCGACCACTACCCCAACCAGCTTTCCGGCGGCCAGCAGCAGCGCGTCGCCATCGCCCGCGCGCTTGTCAACCAGCCGTCCTTGCTGCTCGCCGACGAGCCGACCGGCAACCTCGACAGCCAGACGAGCATCGAAATCATGGGCGTATTCCAAAAATTAAACGGCCAGGGCATCACCATCGTCATGGTCACTCACGAACTGGACATCGCGCGTTACACCCGGCGCAACGTGATTTTGCGCGACGGCAACATCGTCAGCGACATAATGGTGGCCAGTCGTCTGAACGCGGAAAGGGAATTGCAGCAGCTTCGCGCAGCACAACAACTCGCGTTATGAGAATCTTCGCCTCACTAAAAATCGCCGGGCGCGCCCTGCGCCGGAACAAGATGCGTTCGCTGCTGACGATGCTCGGCATCATCATCGGCGTCGGCGCCGTCATCGGCTCGGTCAGCCTGACTTCCGGCGCCACCAAGCAGGTCGAGGATCAGGTCAGCAGCCTGGGCGAAAGCGTGATCACGGTCTTTTCCGGTAATTTCACCAGCGGCGCAATGCGCGGCGGCTGGGGCAGCGCGCCGACGCTGACCGTGGCCGACGCGCTGGCGATTGGCGGGTTGAAAAACGTTGTGGCCATCAGTCCCGAAGTGCGCGACCGCGAACAGGTGCTGGCGAACGGACTTAACTGGAACACGCAGGTGATGGGTGAATCGCCCGATTATCCGCAAATCCGCAACTGGGGCATCGCCAGCGGCGCGATGTTCTCCGACCAGGATGTGCGCAGCCTCGCGAAGTCCGCCGTGATCGGCAAAACCGTGGCCGACCAGTTGTTTCCCAATGAAAATCCAGTCGGCCAGACCATCCGCATCCGGAATCTCCCATTCCTCATCGTCGGCGTGCTGGCTCCCAAGGGTTTTAACCTGTTCGGGCAGGATCAAGACGATACGGTCGTCGTCCCTTATACGAGCCACATGCACCGCATTACCACCCGCATATTTGTGAACGACGTTCTGGTGGAAGCCGCCAACGACAAGGTCATCGACAGCGTGCAAAAGGACATCACGGATTTGCTGCTCACGCGCCATCGGAGCAAGGAGCAGGATTTCACCGTGCGCAACCAGTTGGAATTGATGCAGGCCGTCACGGCCACTTCGCGCGCGATGAGTTTTTTGCTTGCCGGTGTCGCTGCCGTCTCGCTGGTTGTCGGCGGCATCGGCATCATGAACATCATGCTCGTCAGCGTTACCGAACGGACGCGCGAAATCGGCATCCGCATGGCTGTGGGCGCGCGCGCGGCGGACATCCTCGTGCAATTTCTGATTGAAGCGGTTACGTTGAGCGCGATTGGCGGTTCAATTGGCATCATCGGCGGCGTTGGGTTTTCAGAAATTGTCGCCCACATAAAAGACATGCCCACGGTCACACCCGTGACCTGGATTGCCATCGCTTTCATTTCCAGCGCCATTATCGGCGTCATCTCCGGTTTTTATCCGGCTTGGAAGGCTTCAAAGCTCGACCCAATAGAGGCTTTGCGCTACGAATAGGTGTGACCGCGGAAATCCTGTCCACGCACACGCCGGCGTTGTTCGCCGTTGCCGTGAAACGCGCGGTCGAACTTTTGCATGTCGGCGAGGTCGTCGCCCTGCCGACGGAAACGGTCTATGGCCTCGCCGCCAATGCGCTGGACGAAAAAGCCGTCGCCAAAATTTTCCAGATCAAAGGCCGACCGGCGAACAACCCCGTCATCGTCCACGTCGCGGGCCTTGAAATGGCCAAACGCTGCGTGAACAACTGGCCGGGCAGCGCGGATCGATTGGCCAAAGCTTTTTGGCCCGGCCCATTGACGCTGGTGTTGCCGCGCGCGAAGGGAATACCCGACCTGGTGTCTGCCGGCGGCGCGACGGTCGGCGTGCGCTGGCCGGGTCATCCATTCATTCAGGCCGTGATTCGCCAGTGCGGCTTTCCGCTCGCCGCGCCGAGTGCGAATCTAGCCAGCCGCATTTCTCCGACAAACGCTGAACATGTGCGAAAGCAACTCGGCGGAAAAATCCCTTTGATTGTGGATGGCGGCCAGTCGCAGGTCGGCATCGAGTCCACCGTGCTCGATTTGTCCGTCAGCCCGCCGCAAATTCTGCGACCGGGCATGATTCATGCCGAATCGCTGGCGGCGGTGTTGGGGAACATCCAACATCCAACATCCAACATCCAACATCCAGATTTGCGCAGCCCGGGGATGTTCAAAAAACATTATTCGCCAAAGGCGAAGCTGGTAATCTTGAATTGGCAGAACGACGCAGATTTGAACTCTCAACTCTCAACTCTCAACCCTCAACCCTCAACCTGTCACGTCATCGCGCACACCCACATTCCGTCGGCGGAAAATTTCGCGCGCGTGAGTGTCATTCCGCACGACGCGGAGGCGTTTGCGCGGGCGATTTATGCGGAGTTGCACCGCTGCGACGAGGCGGGCGCGGAGCGGATCGTTGTGGAGGCCCCGCCGGAATTGCCGGAATGGTCGGGCATCGCCGACCGGTTGCAACGCGCAGCGGCATGATTGGCCGCAATGTTTACCAGCGCACCCGGTCGGTCAGGAACAAACCGGACACAATGGCCGCAGAACCGGACGGTGAGTGGGTCAAAGGGAACTGCGGCGAAATTTGATTTTGCCCCAGGGCCTTGAGCAGGAAGTTTCCCCAGCTATTCTCACCGCCGCGCACACAGTCGGAGAGCAGTTTGTCGTCCATTGTTTCCGGGGTGAGGTAAAGCCCGAGGACGGGTTTCTGGTAGTCGTCGCCGATGGCGAAAAATTCATCCCGAGTGTTCAAGGTCAACCAGACGCATTGATGGTGGCCATACCAGGCGACCGCCCAGGGCACATCGCTCATCATCAATTCATTTTCCTTCATCCAACCGGCGGCTTTCTGGATGTCCGGTGGATAATAAGGCGGGTAGGCCACCGGCAAGGTTTTCGGCGCGCACAGGGTAAAAATCAACGGCAGGCACGACACCACCACAAAAAGCGCGGTGACGGCGTAATGCAGTTGGGCCACCGGCAATTTCATTTGCCGCAAAAGGGTCAGGAAGAAAACCCCGCCGTAAATGAACACCAACGGCACCGTCAGTACGATCAGGTTCTCGGAATTCACCCCCGGCGATTCGATGGAAACTTGCGTCTGCCCCAAGGCTTGAAAGATGATGACCGTCCCCAGGCACATCAGTAAAAAATAACGCATGCGGCGCGCCGCCGTGCCGCGAAATCCCAGCAGCAAACCCGTCAGGAAGAACATGCCGGCCCAGCTTCCCCCGAGTTTCAGCAGGTCATTTTCAAAAATGCTGCGCAGATTCCCGAAAAGCTTGTGGAGGATTGGCTTCAGCAAAAACACGTAGGTCAAATCCGGATGCGCAGACCGTTCCAGAACCGTTCCCGGGAAAGTGGCTCCTGCGGCGATCGCATAACCTGCCGTGCCAAACGGCGTGCCGCTTACCATCCAATTGCGAACCACCCACGGCGTCAGCACCATCATGAACGCGCCCAACGCCACCAACACCTGCCACACCCGGCGTTGACCGCCGAACAACGCCACAAACACCAAGGCCGGAATGATCACCCAGCCAAAGGCATACCGCGTCAACGCGCCCACGCCTGCCAGCATGCCCGCCACCGCCGCCAGGGCGAACAGCCACTCCAGGCGTGGTTGAGGCTCGCGCGCCAGTTCTTCGATTTTCAGCAGGCACCACGTCAACCCCAGAAAAATGACCATCAGCAACAGCGTGGACAGGCCTGACATGCTGAACCGCCAAAGCAAGGCGCAGCCCAGCACCAGCAGCGCCGACAGCCAGGCCGCCGCCGGGTCGAACAATTTTCGCGCCAGAAGAAACGTCTGCGCTGTCAACACCAGCAAAAAAATCTCGTTGAACATCGCGATCAGAAAATCGGGTTGATAACGCTGGAAACGGCCGCCCGCGGACCAAAATGATTTGTCCATCTCCACGGCGAAATGAAAGTCCACCACTTTCATTAACCCGGCCAGCACCACCGGATACACCGGCGGATTGGCCAAATCCGGGTGCGGGGCATGGATTTGCGCGAAATCCGAGCCCGCAGGCACCGGCGCGCCCGCCTGCCCTGCCTCGTTGTTTTTTTGCACCAGGTAAAGACTCAGAGGACGGATAAACAATGTCGTGTAGCCTTTGCCGTCGGCAATGTTCCGCGCCAGTTGCGCCGTGTCCATCGCCTCCGGCGTGGAGAAATTCCGGTACGCGCGCAAATCATACAAAATGACCAGCGCCACCACTACCAGGGTCAGCACGACGCTCCGCAAAACGCGCTGCCCGGCGCCGACCTCCAGTTTGTGAATCAGGTTCTGAACCCATTCGCCGATGTACATAGCTCAAAATCCTTCCAGATGATACGCGTGCAATTTGCGATGGAACGTCCGCCGGCTCATGCCGATTTTGTCCGCCGCCAGTGTGCGGTTGCCGTCGGTTTCTTTCAAGGCGCGAATAATCAATTGTTTCTCCGCCTCTTTCACCGTTAGGTCATTGCGTGGCAATAATGGCGTCTCGCCACGGCTGCCACCGCCGCGCACGGAGGGCGGCAAATCCCGCGCGCCGATTTTTTCGCCGCGGCAAAGCACCACGGCGTGCTCGATGGCTGTGCGTAATTCGCGCACGTTGCCCGGCCACGAATAATTCATCAGCGCTTCGAGCGCGTCCACCGTAAAATCGTTCACCCGCTTGCCGTTTTCGCGCGCAAATTCGCGCAAAAAGCTTTGCGCCAGCAACGGAATGTCGCCCGTGCGTTCGCGCAACGGCGGCAGATGAATTTCCACCACCCGCAGCCGGAAAAACAAATCCTCGCGGAAGGTCCCGGCCTTGACCAGTTCCTCCAAATTTTTGTTCGTCGCCGCAATGAGCCGGGCGTCGGCGGTGAGTGTTTTGTTTGAACCGACGCGCTCAAAAGTGCGTTCGCCCAGAAAACGCAGCAGTTTCACCTGGATCGTCGCGTCAATTTCTCCAATTTCGTCCAGAAACAGCGTCCCGCCCTGTGCCTGCTCAAATCTTCCAATCCGCCGCTCGTGTGCGCCGGTGAACGCCCCCTTTTCGTGGCCGAACAACTCGCTCTCCAGCAACGTCGGCGCCAGCGCCGCGCAATGCACCGCCACAAACGGCTGTTTGGCGCGCGGACTCAACTGGTGAATCGCCTTCGCAATAAGCTCCTTGCCCGTGCCGCTTTCGCCCGTAAGCAGCACCGTGGCCCGCGACGGTGCAACCTGCCGGACAATCTCAAAAATTTCCTGCAGCGCCGGCGATTTGCCGATGATGTTTTCGAGGCCGAATTTGGAATCGAGCTGCTGGCGCAACGAGACGTTTTCCGATTCGAGATTTTGCTGGCGCAAGGCGCGCGCAATGCGCATTTCCAGTTCGTCAATTTGCAGCCGGCCTTTGGCGATGTAATCGTCTGCGCCACGCTTCATCGCGTCCACGGCCAGTTCCTCCGAACCGTAAGCCGTCATCAAAATGCAAATCGGCGGTCGGGCCAGCGACTTGGCGCGCGCGATGAGTTTCATGCCGTCTTCGCCTGGCAACCGGAAATCCGTGAGCAGCACGTCGAAGTTGTCGCGCTCGAGCAAATCCATCGCCGCCTTCGCGTCCTCGGCCACGTAGACGTCGTATCGTTCCTCGAGCGCCGCGCGCAGCCCGTCGCGCGTCGGTTTCTCGTCGTCCACGATGAGCAAAGTTGGTTTTTCGGCCATTTGTTTAGTCCGCGGATTGCGCGACATTTCGCGAGTTCATTTTTTCGGTTTTAATTCGCGTTCATCCGCATAATTCGCGGATTCGTCGCCGGTTTTTTGTTCCAGCAAACGCGGTCTGCGCTCGTGCAACGGCAGCCAGATCCGGAAAGTCGTGCCGCGACCGACGTGGCTTTCCAATTCGATTCTGCCGCCATGCGCGCGCACGATGCGTTGCACGATCATCAAGCCGAGGCCGGTGCCTTTTTTCTTGGTCGTGAAAAACGGCTCGAAGATGCGGTTGATTTGCTCCGGCGGGATGCCGCCGCCCGTGTCGGTCACGCTCACCCAGACGCCGTCGGCGCCCTCGCCGGTTTGCAACGTGAGCGTGCCGCCCCTGGTCATCGCGTGCATCGCGTTTTTGACGAGGTTCACCAGGGCCTGCTGCATCTGCGTCGCGTCAATCGGTGTCGCCGTCAACTGCCGCGCCAGCTTCGTCTTCACCGTCAGACTGCGGTTGTCCAGTTCCGGTTGCAGCAGTTCCAAGGTTTTTTCCACGACCTCGTTGAGGGAAGCGATTTTCAATTGTGGCGGTGCGGGACGAATCGCCTGCAAGAATTGCGTGATGATGTAATCCAGCCGGGCGATTTCGCCCTTGGCCACATCGAGGTACTGTTCCAGTCTGCCGGAAACGTCCTGGTGTGACGGGTGACGGGTGACGGGTGACGTGACTTTCCCGCCACTCGCCACTCGCCACTCGTCACTTTTCAGTTTTTTCAACTCGCGTTCCATGAGCTGCAAATGAATGTGCAGTGCGTTGAGCGGGTTGCCGATTTCGTGGGCGACGCTGGCGGAGAGCAGCGTGAGTGCCTGCACCCGCTCGCTTTCGATGGCTTCAAAAGTCTTTTGCCGCGCCTCGGTCGCGTCGTGCAAAATCAGCGCGACGCCGGAACTGCCGGTGGCCTGGCCGTCGAGCGGGGCCGCGTAAAGCCGGAGAAAGCGCGGGCGCGGATATTGCACCTCAAATTCGTGGCGCACGACGCGCTCACCGCCTGCGTGGTCGGCCTTGGAAATCATCTCCCAATCCAATTCCGGCAAAATGTCCGCGACGTGTTGGCCCTCGACGTCGGGTTGCAAGCCGATAAGCCGCGTTACCGCCTGATTGAAATAGATGATGCGCCCCTGCTCGTCCGCGACCAACACGCCATCCTCGATGATATTGAACAGTGTTTCGAGAAAGCTGCGCTCCCGCGCGAGCCGCTGGACGACGGTTTGCAAGCCTTCCGTGTCCAACCGCCCGATACGGCCAAGCACTTTGTCAAGAAAACTGGATTTGGGCGTCGCCATTGGTCGAAAACCATTTTTCAACTTGATTTCAGAGTGACAATCTGGCGCAAAACAAGGATTCGTCAATGAAAATCCAATACTCGAATGGCACAGCATGGAAAAGCTCAATTCAAAATGAATCTTGCCAATGAATGGCAATAGATATATCCTGCCGGCATGAAGATGGACACAATGAACATTTCGCTGCCGAAGGCGATGGCGGAATTTGTCCGCCAGAACGTTGAGCGGGATTACGGCAACGTGAGCGAATATTTCCGTGAGCTTGTCCGCCAACGCATGAAGAGGGAAATCGAAGCTGACTTGCGGCTGCTCCGCCAAAGCGGCCCCGCCCGGCCCGGCCCGAGTGAAAAGGAGTTGGAGACGATTGAACGCATCAAACGCCAGGTGAGGAGGGGTTTGCATGCGGGTCGTGTTCGATAACAACGTGGTTGCCAGCGGCGTCGGCTGGGATGGCGAAGCGTATTTTTGTCTTGTCGAACTCGCGCACCGCCGGGCAATCGCCTATGGCAGCGAGACGACGGTGAAAGAGGCAAAGGAAACTTGCACACGTTTGATTCAAGAACTGGAGTTCACCCACAATGCCGTCACGCGTTTGAACTGGTATCTTTCTGTTGTCCGTTTGGTCGAGCCTGCCCCGCTGGGCAAGCAACGCAGCCGCGACGCAAAGGACGATCCATGTCTGGCCGCCGCGCTGGCCGCCCGCGCGGGTTTCATTGTCAGCTACGACAAGGATTTGCTGGAACTCAAAAAGCCGTTCGGCATTGAAATTGTCCGCCCGGCACAATTTTTGAGATTGGTTAAAGGATAAAATCAGCAATGCCGATGGGATGGACGAAGATATTCTTCTGCTGGTGGCTGTGGCAACGGCTTTCAGATGTCCAAGAGCCTATAAAGTCGTGATAATGACTCTTGCCGTCGCACTTATCGTATCTCTCGGATTCTTGGGCCATGCACTTTGGTTGAATTCGTTTCGGAAACGGGAAGTTTCGGTTCAAGCCACTTACATCGGTTGGGAACAAGCGAAGCAGGATTTTCAGAAAGGAAGGCTTCGTTTGTTTGAGTTTCATGGCCAGAACTCAGAAGACAAGTTTTCTGGTCGGCATCAGGGGCCGTTTGAAATCTGGATTGCAGAATATGAGCCATTGCTTCATGAGGAGCAATTCTCGCAGGAGCAATGGGTTGAAGCTTACAACCAAAGCATGGAGACGTCAGTTCGTTTAACATCCAATGCTGTACCAGCCAAGGTAAAATTTGAGCACGACCATGATAGTTATCGGCCTGAGCCAACGGCCACTACCCCTTCAGTTTCAACCAACAGATGAAATTTGAGGGTTCAGATTAGCCTTCACTTCTACTCCGCCGTCAGCGCCAGAAAAACGTCTTCGAGCGGCCCGGACTCGCCACTTTGTTTGCTGAGTTCGTCGCGCGTGCCGACGGCAATCAACTTCCCGCCGTGGATGATGCCGATGCGGTCGGCCATCTCCTCGGCCACGCTCAACTCGTGCGTGGACATCAGCACGGTCATGCCTGCCCGTGAGCGTTCCTTGAGAACATCCTTCACCACGCGCGCATGCTGCGGGTCGAGGCCGACCATCGGTTCGTCTATCACAAACACCTCCGGCCCATGCAGCAGCGCGGACACAATGGCCACGCGCTGGCGCGTGCCGTGCGAGAGACTTTCCAGCGGAAGATTGGCAAACTCGCCCAGATGGAAACGCCCGATCAGTTCCTGCGCGTTGGCGGCGATGCACGCGTCGTCCATTTGGAACAACTGGCCGATGAAGCGGAAAAATTCCCGCGCCGTCAGCTTTTCATAGAGAAACGGGAAATCGGGAACATAGGCCACGCGGCGACGCGCTTCGAGCGGTTGCATTTGCACGTCAAAACCGCACACCCGCGCGTTGCCGGATGTCGGCTTCATCAGGCCGGCGAGGATTTTCAGCGTGGTCGTTTTCCCGGCTGCATTCGGCCCCAGCATCGCAAAAAATTCCCCGCGCGGGATGGTCAACGTTATGTCGTTGACCGCGACGAGGTCGCCGAACTTTTTGACGAGATGGACGAGTTCAATCACGGCTTGTTCCATTCATCGAGCATGGCCGACACGCCGCCGGGCAATTCCACCCGCAAAATTTCGCCCAACGAGCTGACGTAAAGGACGACCGGATGGTCGAGCACGCGCGTTTCCAGGCGATAGGCGGTCGCCGGCTCGCGGCCGATGACCACATGATCACGGTGCGCCTCCCATTTGACGCTGCCGGCAACGGCGCTCGGCGATGACGGAATGACAGCGGGCAAATCCAGCTGGTCCGCCAACCCGCTGTCAAAACCGCCGCCCAGCGCGCGCAACAGTGCGTCGGGATTCTGCAGGTCGGCGAAACTCAGGACGCGCTCGAAGTTCGCGCCGTCACTGGTAATCTTGAATCGCACCGTTTGTTCCGCAGCGACGGAATGAATGTCCACCATGGCATACCACGTGGACACTTTCAAATCCAACTCCCGCCAGGTGCGGGTGGAAGAAAATTGGAGGCGGCCGTCAAACCGCACCCGGTTGGTGATGGCGCCGAAACTCATATTACCGTCGAGATGGATTTGATAGCCGCTTGGCATCACCGGTCCTTCCAGCGGCAGTGTGTTTTCGTCCAGCGCCGCCATGGCCTGTTCGACGCTCGTGGAAATCTGGCAGAATCCAGCCCTGCGCCCGTCCTGATAAATGGTCAAAGCGGAGACATCCGGCGCGGTCAAAATTTTGCGCCAGACCAAATCCACCGGCACGGAAATTTCGCCGCCGTGCGAACCGTACTCCGCGCGCCACAACAACACGTTCATCGTGACCCAAAACGCCGCAATCAAAAAAAATGTGACGCGTGGAACCATGCAAAACTCTCAGGTTGATGGAATGTTCAAAACCTGGCCGACGCGGATTCGGGCGGGACTCATGTCCGGATTGGCCTCCTCCAGCGCGCTCAGTTTCACGCCGTACTTGCGCGCGATGCCCACTGCCGTTTCACCCGCGACGACAGTGTGCGTGCGGGGCCTGGCAATCGTCGCCGGACTGGCGGGACGGCTTGGGTTGGCGTCCCCCGATGGAACAGAAATATTTTGCGCTGTTTGGGCCGGCGTTGGCTGGGCCGTGGCCTTGCCCGGTGGCGGCGCGTTGGTTTTGGCCGCCGCCAACTGGCTGGCGTAATACGCGCGCCATTTGTTCACCTCGTCCTGCAATTGCCGGTTTTGCCCGGCCAGGTTTTCCAACTGTTGCTGCGCGGCCGGCGCGCTTGGCAACGGCAGCACGTCTGCCGCCAGTTGTTGTTTGCAACGGTAAATACGCTGTTGGATGACCTCGGCGTTGTCGGCGTTCGGACGCAACTTCAAATACTGCCCGTAATGATAAATGGCCGCGGCGGGATCGGGCACCTTCTCGTCATAAAGCCAGCCGAGCTCAAAATGCGCCGCCGCCGAATGCGGATTTGCCTCCAGTGTTTGTTCGAACGCCTCAATTGCGCCCTGATAATCCATTGCATTCACGCGCCCCCTGCCCAGCACAAAATGCGGCTCCTTCTCCTCGTCCAACTGGCTCTGATCCGACGACGAGCAGCCATTCAATGCGACACCGGCGGCCATGACGCACACGCCGAGCACAAAACGAATCCAAGACAACATGCCGCGAACGTACTCAAATCGCGCGGCGCGTGCAATCGCGCGCTGCGGCGGGCAAAAATCCCGCGCGGAACTGCCGGTCAAAACCGGGCTTGAGATTTGGGAGCGCAAGACGCAGGTTGTTGGCGGATGCGCGCGTGGCGGAACGGCAGACGCGCCGGACTTAGGATCCGGTCCCGCAAGGGGTGGAGGTTCAACTCCTCTCGCGCGCACCAGTTTTCCTCAAGAAATTGAGGGTTCAGGTGCTTCTGACACAGCACTGACACAACAAGCGGCTGAAATTGAAGGCGCAAACGTGAAGTATCCAAAGCGCATCAAATACCGTGGCAAAGTTCTCGCCACGATTTATGGCAAGTGCAAAGGACGCGCTTCTTACCGCGTGGCGTGGCAAGTGGCTGGGCAGCGGCGCATGGCGTCCTTCGCGTCCTACTCGCTCGCCAAACGACACGCTGACGGGCTGGTGAAAGATTTATCCAAAGGCTCGCAAGTCACCGCCTTGAACCCCGCGCAAGCCCGCGATGCACTGGCCGCGCTTGAACGTCTCGCGGACTTCTATCGCGCCACAGGTCGCCGTGTGTCACTGTTGGCGGGCATTTCCGAATTTGCCGAGGCATCCGCTAAGTTGAACGGGCGCAACTTGGGCGAAGCCGTTGAGGGCTATTTGCGCAACGTCGCCACTGTTAAACGCAAAGACATCGGCGAAGCGGTCACGGAATTTCTCCAAGCCGATGCTCCGCGCACAAAAGCCAGCAACGGACAGCGGGCGCAACTTGCCGCTCAATATGCTTACCACCGTGAATTACAACTCCGCCGTTTTGCGGCGACGTTTCCGAACACCCCCGTTTGTGATTTGAGCAAAGAACACTTGGACAAATTCATCGGCTCACTTGATGATTTTGCCCCCAAAACACGCAACCATTATCGCGCCGCAGTAGGGCAATTTTTGCGATGGGCGGTTCGCAAGGATTATTTGCCGGTCACGCATCGCCTGGGCGAAGCCGATGGACTGCGCTCCGAATTGGCGAACACCGCCGAAATCGGCTTTTATACGCCCCGCGAACTAGCCGCGTTGCTCGCCAGTGCCGATGACACCTTGCGCCCGTTGATTGCTGTTGGCGGCCTGGGAGGATTACGTTCGGCTGAAATGATGCGGCTGGACTGGGCGGATATTTGGCGCGTGCCGGGACACATTGAGGTCACGGCGGGCAAAAGCAAAACTCGCCAGCGTCGGCTTGTGGAAATCTGCCCCGCTTTGCAGGCATGGCTTGAGCCGTATCGTGTCCGCGAACGTGGCAAATTCTGGCCGGGAGAAGAACGAACATTTCTGGAACACTATGGCGAACTGTGCAAAGAAGCCGAAGTGGAGAACAAAGGCAAAAAAGTTGCCGTGACACGCAAGGCCAACGGACTGCGGCACGCTTTTTGCACCTACCACCTTGCCGCGCACGCCAATGAAAATTTGACAGCGTTGCAGGCCGGCAACTCGCCCGCCATGATTCATGCGCATTACAAGGGACTGGCAACGAGAGCGGAGGCGGAGAAGTGGTTCAACGTGCGACCCTCAAAAGATGCTGCGAACGTTGTTCCGTTTCCCAAGCAAGTTGGAGCATGAATACCACTGCCAAGCTCCACATTCGCGAATGGCAGAAGTCCGAAGTCGTGTTCACGCTTCTCGACTGGCGACCGCACGAGGGCCTAGCTTTTGTGTTGGACGACAACAACCGGCGGAAGGTCATCCGGTTTGACCTGCCGGGACTGCTCGCCCAAGCTGGCATTGGATTGGGCGTTGCGTTTCCAATAGCGGCTCCCACGACGATTATCGAAACTCGCCTACTGCCGCCGCCTTGCCGGACAACAGAAAAGGAAGCCGAATGCCTCAGAGCCGCCGCCGCGGAGGCGCGTTCGCCGAACAGCCGCACCCAATCTCGCAAATCACCCGATCTCCCCAACTGGGAATTGGTCTGGTTGCGCCACCGTAACGAAGTCCTGTTACCCGTGGACGAAGATAAGGCTGAGTTCGAGAAGCGGCTAGAAGTGTTGAAGGTCAAGAAGCACCAAGAGTATGAGGCGCGCAAGCAGGAGTTGGAGGACTGGCGAACGAAGACCATCGGCCAGATGATCTACCTCGGCGGCGGTCGCTTTTACCGCGAGTTGCGCAATTTCAAGTCTATGTCCAAGACTGAGCAGGTTGAGGGGCAAATGCGTTTGCTGGAGGCGATATTCACGCGACCCCTACATGAATCCTTTGGCCGGCTTCACGGAGGATATTTGAACTGGACGCCCGAAATGGCGAGGTACGAACCGGAAATCCGCGACCCGGTTCTGCACGAGCGTTGGGCCATGAAGCATCATCTCAAACTCGCCGAGATGAATGCCGACAAGGCAGCATTCCTGAACTGGTATCGGGCACATTGCCTGGCACCCAGCCCGCGTGCCTCTGACGAATTTCTGGAGAGAATGTGCCTTGGTGCAAGTGCTCGCATGGCCGACGATTTGCTGTGCGCGGAGGTCCGCTTCGTTGCAAACTTCTCCGACGGCAGCCGCGTGTGGTTGGCAGACTGTCCCCGGCGCGATCTCCTTCTGACCGCTAAAGAGCAGCAACCGTTTGAAACACCCGTGCCCATCTCTACGCTGGCTGGCCAAACGCTGGATTCCACCGCCTGTACCGAGCCTGTTTCAGAGACAGTTGCCGCAGCCGAAATTCTCGCAAGGGCGGGCCAGCAGGCCCGCGCCGATGCTGAAGAAGGAGCGGCAACGCTTGGAGAGCGAACCAAAGACATCGCTGCAATCCTTGGGAAAGTTCCAGAATTATTCGCTGATCCACTGGTGGCGGCTGCGAGAGATGCCTCCATAAAGCAAGGCGTGCCCGAAGTGTTTACTTGGTGGGTTTTTCAGGAATGGCGCTTCAACAAGTTCCCCACGGTTGGTGACGCTATTAAGCGATCTGGTTTGCGACCGAAACTGGAACAAGCCGGACTTGCGTTCAGCCGTGCTAGCTTTAGTCGCTGGCTCAAGACCATCCGCGAGGAACTGGAGAAGCGGGGCCTCATGCCGAAACGCAGCCTGGCCCGCAGTTCTAGCAAGGCTCGTGATTTCGATGTTGCGCAGGCCGCGGATACTAGCTCGCGTCCAATGGACGCAGATGAACCGCCAGAAGCTTTTGTGAAGTGGGTGGAGGACCGAGACGCAGCCGGGTCAATGCCCACCGAGCAGGACGTGCTGGCATATCTGCGCGACAAAGCTGGCGACTTTGATCTCGCGTCCTGTAGTGAAAACGAACTCCAAACGACAGCGGCAAAATGGCTCAAGGATGCTGTGCGAATTCTTGACTCAGTTCCACCTGACCGTCTGGAAACGAACGAAGAAGATTCGCCGCTCTGACTGTAGCTCGACCAGTTAGTATTACTGGAGGCGATGGTCGGAATCGCACAGCGATCTCCGACTCTGTCTCCGATGCTAGCGGTCCAAACACCACCTGGCAGCCAGACGTAATTCGATTGCTCAAAATCCGACAGCAGAATGTCCTGGGCAAAGATTGAAGTGCCCGTCGCATTTAGAAAAAGCGAAGGGAGGAAGCCGTTGACGACCGATCGCATCAGCTTTCGCCAAGATTGATTAGTAATCATAAAATGCATTATTTCCTACTCGATTTGAGATTCCAAACGTTTAGCGCGTGAATCTTGACACCGTTCTCCGTTTTCATTTTTTGAAGTTTCACCCTCAAGCCGCCGGAACTTTTTCCGTGTGGGTATTCAGAACGGAATCACGAGTGATAAATCGGTCGCAAATGGTCTTTGGCAATGGCGGCGTGGCCCCGGCGCAGGAACAGACGTAACGCGCGACTTCGCCGGCGAGCGTATTGATTTCGTCGAGATCCCTTTTTTGCAGCAGCCCGAGGACCAATGCCGCCGTAAAGGCATCGCCCGCGCCGACGGTGTCAACAACCTCAACCGGAATCGAAGTGCGATCGGACCATCGATTCTCCTGATAGAGAAGGCTGCCCGCCGCGCCTCGAGTCAGGGCAACCAATTTCAAACCAAACCTCTGAGTCAATTGTTCGATTTGGTGTCGTGTCGAACCGGTCAGTATGAAACGTTCCGCAAGAATCCGCAACTCGCTGTCATTCAACTTGAGGACATTGGCGAGGCGCAGCGATTGTTCGATGGTAACGAGTGAAAAATAATTCTGCCGCAGATTGATGTCGAAAACCCGCAAGGCGTCCGCCGATGCGGTAGCCACCAGCTTTTGAATTGAAATGCGTGAAGGCTCGCTCCGTTGGGCGAGACTCCCGAAACATATCGCATCTGCCTCGCGAACGGCATTTAGTCCCTCTGGCGTAACCGCCAGCCGATCCCAGGCCACATTTTCATGGATCGTAAAATGCGCGACGCCGTCGTCGGATAGGGCGACCGTGACGCGTCCCGTAGGCGCTTCGTCATCCACCTGCACCGTGCCATCCGTGATTCCCAGTTGCTCGAAGCGCTTGAGAATTGTGCGGCCAAAACTGTCGTTGCCGACCCGCGTGACCACCGCGGCCTGCGCACCAAGCGCGCGGGCGTGACAGGCAAAGTTGGCGGGGGCGCCGCCGAGTTGCGGGCCGGTGGGGAGCAAATCCCACAGCGCCTCTCCGACTCCGATAACTTTGAAAGTCATGCTCGTCCTATTATTCAACCTCTGCTCCCTTGACCACCGGCTTCAAGGGCAACCCGCGATCGTCCGCTGCCAGCTCGATGCCCAGCTTTGCCTGCATCTGCTCCAGTGGCACACCCTTCGTCTCCGGAACCAACGTTTTTACCCAGAGCAACTGCAGCACCATCATGCCGCAGAAAAACAGGAAGATGTAGCCTGGCGCAAAAACGGTGACCATCTTAGGAAAAAACGTAGTGAGTAGTGCAGCAAACGTCCAATGGGTGAAGCTGCCCAGAGCCTGCCCCTCAGCGCGATGACGGTTCGGGAAGATTTCGGAGATGAACACCCAAATCACCGTGCCCTGTCCCACCGCGTGCGCGGCAATGAAGGCGAAGATGCAGGCCGGGACAATGTGGTAGTGCTGGGTGAAGAACGCCCAAGCCGTAAGTCCCAACGAAAAGATGTAGCCAAAGGAACCAATGAACAGCAACGTGCGGCGGCCCAGCCGGTCAATGAGTCCCAGGCCAACAAAAGTGAAAATGAGGTTGGTGACGCCGATACCGACGGATTGCAGCAGGGCAGCCTTTGCACCCAGGCCAGTCATTTCGAAAATCCGCGGCGCAAAGTAAAGCACGGCATTGATTCCGGACAGCTGGTTGAAGAACGCGATCAGAAATGCCAGCATGATCGGGATGCGCAACTGCCAGCTCCAGAAACGCGCCGACGACCGGTGGGTGGAGGAGGCGACCGAAATCCGATCAGCCGCAGCCAAGATTTGCTCCGGCGAGGCATCTGGCTCAATGAGGCCAAGCACCTTCATGCCCGCCTCACGATCGCCTTTGCGCCCGATCAACCAGCGGGGACTTTCGGGGAGGCCCAAGCAAAACAGCGTGTAAACCAGCGATGGGAGCGCGGCCACGCCCAGCATCCATCGCCAAGCATTTTCCCCGATTCCCGCGAGGAGCGCGTTTGAGACAAAGGCGATGACGATGCCGAAGACAATGTTGAACTGAAACATGCCGGCGAGCCGGCCGCGATACGCCGGCGGCGCGATTTCGGAAATGTAAAGCGGCGCAGCGACGGTGGAGATGCCAATGCCCAGACCGCCAAACAAACGCGCCACGATAAACGAATAAACCCCGCTTGAGAAGGCGCAGCCCACCGCTGAGATCACATAGAGCAGACCGATGAGAAGCAATGTCTTTTTGCGCCCAACAAGGTCGGTGAGCCAGCCACCTAGCAGCGATCCCAGCACGGTTCCGTAAAGCGCCGAGCCCATGGCGAATCCATGCATGCCGGGACTCAATCCCCAGAGCGCCTGGATCTTCTGCTCAGCACCGGAAATGACAACGGTGTCAAAACCGAAAAGAAATCCGGCTAGTGCGGATGTGATGGACCAAAAAAAAATGCGAGCTTTCACATTAATAATTACATCGTCGAACTTCCAGCCAAGTTCAGCTTCGTAAAGATAGTCATCAAGGCTTTCGCCCATTTGGCATAGCCAATTTCATTGGGATGCACTGGGCCGAGAAATTCAGACTGTTTGAAGTTGCCGTCGTCGTCCACGTAAATGTTCCACGTGTCACATACGGTCACCTGCGGGTTGTCTTTTACGGCGACCGATACAAGAGTATTGACCTGCTCAATTGTCTCTGCCAGATGCCGTTCTTGGCCGTCGTTTCTGGGCATAATTTTGCAAAAGATGATTGGCATTTTAGGATTGGATTTCTCGAGTGCGACAATTATGGCGTTGATGTTGTCTGCCACATCCTCCGGCTTGGCCCCCAAGCCGATGTCATTGGTGCCGATCAGCAACACCACTGCCTTCGGCTTGAGATCAATAATATCTTCGTCTAGCCGGTAAAGCACACCGCGCGTGGTGTCGCCGCCAATGCCGCGGTTGGCCACCTTAAAATCCGGGAAAGCCCTGGCAAGATTGTTCCATAGTTGTATGATTGAATCACCAAGAAATACAATCGCTCCGTGATCCTCCTGTCGGTGCTGCCAGAATTCCGTGCGTCGTTGCATCCAGACTTTTGGAAAATCCGCCCATGTTTGCATCGGTCCCTTGCCGGGAAGCAACTCATTTTCGCTTGGGTAAGGTGCCACTGGAGACGTTTCCGTCTTTGTAGCCGAAGACGCACGGTTGGTCTGAGCGCTAACCGTACTGGCACAGATTAGCACCAGACCAAGAGCGAGGTTGGAAACCAGTTTTAAAAAAGAATGCTGTTTGCGCATACTATGTCGCCTTATCATTTTCCGGGACTTTCTACACCCGCGTTAAGATTGTTTTGCTTCGAACTGTTGCGCATTGCCATGTCTTCCCGATGTGAGTTCGCGGCCGAATCTTTCCAGGCCGATCTCAGGTAATGAACCTCTAAATGTTTGATGCGAGCTTCTCCGCCCTCAGAGTAGATCCGCAAAGGCTGACCAGGCTCCTTTGAAATGATCCCCATCGGCATGTACAACCTCCCGTCATTGCCGAAGATTTCGATCGACGCCCGATCCACCAAGAAACGTAATTTAATCATCCCGTCTTGAGGCTGTAATGGTCCCGTTTTGTCAAGGCAACTCAAGGTGTTGCTCCGCACGTTGAAAGCCACCGACACTCCATGAATCTGAAAAGTAACTTTCTCTGCTTTGTTGGGAATAATGTCAGCCGCAATGTCTAGCAGATGACCTTGAACCCCCGCTAGAGGATTGTTCCCTCCCGGCTTGAGTGCCTGTGGTCCGATTAAGCTGGTCTTGCTCCAAAGCGCTTTGATCTCGCGCACTGGATTTGCAAACAACCTCAATCCCTCCTCCGTCCTGTGCAATGTCAACTCGACCGGAAAAACCATCTGCTGGTTGAAAGGCACCCCAGGAAATTCGACAGGAAATTCGATCGGTCCCCAGCCCATGAGAATCCGGCGTCCATCCTCGGTTGGGATATCGTTGTAGGTCTGAGACGCGTAAAAGCTGTTCCCATAATTCAGCACCACCGGCCCCGCCTCTGGTCGAAAGTCAGAACCATTAAACTGGCCAACTAAGTAGTTTCCGTTGCCCCCATAGAAAATCCAACGCGCTTGACCACCAGCTGCTTCGATCGGAATTTTAAACATGTGCGGACATTCCGCCGAACCCGGGATTTTTATCGTGGAAATCCGAGCCCACTCTTTGCAGTCCAGCGATGAGAAAAGACCAAAATCATCGTTATCCAGATACAGCGCCATGACCCACTTTTTCTGTGGTGGATACCAGGACACATCTGGATCACGATTTTCGCCGATTATGTGCGGGACAACAGGGTTGCCGGCGTATTTAACCCAAGTTCGCCCGTGGTCCAAACTGTAGGCAAGACATTGCGTAAAAGGCTCGCCTAACGACATTAGATTATAGCCTCCGGCAGCCGTGTAAAATGCCAACAGCGGTGGGTTATTCGAAGATCCTAAGCCAGACGTATTCTTCCAGTCAACGAGACAGCAGCCCGAAAACGCCGCTCCTCTTTCGTCGGGATATAACGCCTCACCAAGCTCGTGCCAGTGAATTAGGTCGGTGCTCACGGCGTGTCCCCAGTGCATATTACCCCACTTAACTCCGTAAGGATTGTGTTGATAAAAGAGGTGATACTCTCCATCCAAAAAAACAAGCCCGTTCGGATCGTTAAGCCAACCGCGGGGGGAGGTAAAGTGATACTGCGGCCTGAAACTTTCATCGTAGAGATTCTGCCACCCCCTAATCCTGTCAGCCTGTTCGACGTTACCCAAGGCAGTCGATCCTTCAGGCAACTGGTCCACTTTTACAACAGCGTGCTGACCACGGAACGGCGTCAGATCCAAGAACGCCCACCAGTCAGGCTCCCCGTCGGCTAATTCAATGTCAAACATACGCACGGTCTCGCCGTTCACGCTCAGCTCGACTCGCCGTATGGGCGCATTGTTTTTAACCGGAAGATTGAGGTAGTGGTTCGAAACAACAAAGCTCTTTGAAACATCCGATAGCAATCCGGGAAATCGGTCATCCGTCTGCAAAATCTGATCGACATCAATGTGCCCCCATGAAATGACTGATTCGTCAATGATCTGAATTTGAGCACGTTGCCCTTGGAGTCTGTCAACATCCCACTGATACCACTCCATTTTCTCACTGACTCCGAACGGCTCTCCATAACGCACGGCCTTACCGTTCACCAAAAGCATCACGCACGTTGTGCCTCTGCCTCTGCCACCTCCAACCAAAAAACGAATATACTTTCGCTCAATCAAAAACTCAGGAGAAGTCAAGCGTCCGGTTGAACGATCCCCACCGTGATAACTAGTCGCCAGCCCTCGGCCAATAAAGCCCGTAATCGGTTGTTGGCCCGCCAGGGCACCGTCGGAAGGACCAGGACCAAACGCCTCTCCCGAAACCTTCCAGTCACCGTAATCTTTACCCTCGAAGTCATTGATGACGATATCCGGTCGCTGGGCCAGAAGATTCACACAGGTGCTAAAGAGAAACATGAGTACCACGTAATTCATAGCAAGAACTCCAGGTGGTTAGAAACAATTGCTTTTGTGCATAGTATGTCCCTCGGCTCTAATTAACGCAGTCGTTGCTTGGTCGCGTCGCCGGTCGGACAATAGGAGGCTTCTCTCATCGTCCGCGCCCCAATGGATCCCAGAACCGCGAGTTGACAAGCCCGCTGGGGCTGCCGCTTTGCGGTGTGACGGGCGGATTAATGTCACCATCCTTCCGCGCTTCACAGTGCCCATCAGTAAAAGCCACCACACCCGTCTTAAAGTGTCGGAGAGTATCCACTCCCTCAAACTGGCCGTTGGCTGCGGCCAACACTTGCGATGATGCGTCAGGCCACCAAGCGCTAGAACTCCATTCCAGTGTTGGGTCCGGAATGGTATCGCACAGCGCAAGGCAGTCCGATGGGGATTTGATACGCGAGCGCTTAAAATTAGCGGCAGTGTAGAATACTACGCCGCCGACTATAAGCTTCTGCGGAGGATAGGGATAAATTCCCAGAAACCAACTGTTGTACCCGTATCCAACCAGATTACAATCAAATTGCCAATTCCAATTCACGCCGTTATTAAGGCTTCTGCCGGTGATGGCCGGGCAACAAAACAAGTTAGTATTATTACCTGCATATTGTAATATGGTTGTCCCCCACCAATTCGTTAGGGCATTATCTTCAGAGAGATAACCGAGACCTTCGTTGCGATGTGCCGGGAATATATCGTTGTTTTCATCAGTATAAAGCTGCATGGCTACTGATATCTGTTTAAGATTATCTTCGCAGGAGATCCGATAGGCCTTTTGCTTCGCCATCGCCAAGGCCGGTAAAAGCAAAGCTGCCAAAATAGCGATAATCGCGATCACAACCAACAGTTCAATGAGCGTAAACGCTCGCCGCGTTAGGCCTTGTTGCTGAGTGGCTATTAATTTCATCTTGTTGACACCTCTCTTGGGCGGATTCCGCGGGACCTCATATTGTCCGCACGGAATCCGCCTTCCCGTCCGAATTACGCCCTCATAAGGAGCGCATCCGATAAAAATGCGCTGCGCCATTCACGGGCGTAACCGCTCGGAACTGCCCCGGGCTCAATTGAGTAATTGTTGCCGTCGCCAAGTCTGCGAATCCAGCCCCACTAAGAGAACTAGCCGACTGAACGACGAATTCGCCGGGCGTGTCTCCGGTCCCGGCGGTAAAGTCAATTTGCACATTGCCAGCCACGATTGCCATCCTGTTAATATTTATAGCTACTGATGGCACCATTGTCGGTACCTTGCCGACACGCAAGCTTGGAGTCACTACGCCTTCGGTAACTTGAACATCGTCCATGAAACCCAGAAATGTCCCGGGTCGTGGTGCCGTGGACGTGACTGTATAAAAATACCGCCCAACGTACATGGCGCCATTATCTACTGCCGGTAACGGAAGGAATCCAGCAGGCAGGTTCGTGGTCGTCGTTGCCTGGGAACCATCCTGATTCACAATCGTCAGACGCATTTGCCCATTGGTTCCGCTTAGTGAGTCACAGACCGCCAGAAGATAATGCCATTGCCCGTCGGCATAGTTCGCTCCGGTCAAGCCAGCAGCATAGGTTTCACCCAGGACGCTGTTGGCAAGCGTGAACGTGACCGCACCCGGCCCCGACCCATTGACATCGACACCGTATCGAAACACTTGCCCGCCATCCGTGCCCTGCGAGATCAACTCCATGAGGCCAGATCCACTCTGATCACCGTCACTTTTGAAAAACAGTTCAATCGAAAAGGGACCGGTAAAATCCATCACATCGCCATACACACTCGGCAGAAAGAACAAACCGCCATTCACATTAGCGATAGCTTCCGCATCATACGAATTAGTTCCCCCGTTATAGCCATTCACATACATCAAGGCCGGTGGAACAATGTTCGTAAGCGTCACCGGGCCTTCGGGGAGATCGTTGAACGTAATCAAATCGTTATAGATCCCTACGCCGAGACTGACTCCATCATTCAAATTCGTGGCGGAATTAGCTATCCCGTTATATGAGGGAACTCCTTGAGCGTTGGGCGCTCTAATCTGGGATTGCATTTCCCAAAGTGCAATGGGAAATGGATAATGAATTAAAACATTATCCACAGAACTTGTTACTGAGTTCGCCGAATTGGTGACTACCAATGTAAAGCTGCCCGAAGCAGTCACCGGGATGTCGGAAAGGCTGAGGGAGGCGTTAGTTTGGTTCGGGATGGGTTGTCCATTGTCAAACCATTGATAACTCAAGGAACTGCCTTGCACCAGGGGGCTAAGGTTCAGAAAACCACCACTGACTCCAATACTATTAGTGGGCGGTGGTTGCACAAAGTACGGAGCCACTGTGGCCGGCAAAGGACCGTCCTGCGATGGAATACGGCCAATGCGTTGACCGGGTTGCACGACGCCAGTGGTGATCTGGACCTCGTTTATCAAGCCGAGGAACGTCGCCGGATCGGCATCGAGCGCGTAGGTATGGCGACCCAAGAACAGCTGAGTATCCAGGTCCGCCGGAGCTAGAGGCCCAAATCCAGAAGGCAAAGCGTTGGTCGCCGAACTTTCGGAGCCATCTGGATTCACAGCGGTGATTTCCAGTGCCCCGTTTGTGCCGTTTAATGTGTCATATACGGCTAGAACATAGTGCCATTGGCCGTCGGCATAGTTTCTGTCAGTGAGGTTAACACTCTGAATACCAGTGCCACCATTGACGGCGAACTGTAATCCTCCGGAAGCTGACTGATTCAGCGTGAGGTTATAACGATTATTGGCTTCACTTTGATAAACCAACTGCATTTTACCCGCAGAAGATTGGTCTCCACTGCTCTGGAAGAATATCTCGACAGAGAAAGCGCCTTGGTAGGAAAAAACCTGGCCGGCGGTCTGAAACTCATAAAGCAGGCAACCATCTGAATTAGAAATTGCGCTTGAATTGTAGGAATTGAACGAGTAATCGATGCCAAGGAACATATTGATTGGCGGAACTATATTAGTGAAACAATTTATAGGCCATGGAATCATGACCAATTCTATGGGCCCAGTCTCACTCCCATTTGGGAGTACATCCAGAACTACAGGATATTGCTGTCCGGTGCCATTCATCGGCCAAAGAGCAGTTCGTGTGGGGCTTAATGCTGTAACAGTAGCCACAGTGCTCGTCGCCATACCATAATTGTTAGTCGCCACGAAGTCGTAGCTCCCGGCAATGTTCGTGGTTACCGGGAATATCGAATAAATCAAGTTTGTCGCGCCGGAGATAGGCGTGCCGTTCAGTCGCCAATAATAGGTAAGAGGCGCGTCGCCTATAGCTTGCGCTGACAATTGCGCCGGCTCCCCAACCACGACTGAAACAGGCAGCGGATTCTGAACGATCGTTGCAGGGAACGTAGACGGAGCAGGACCATCCACAGAAGGAATACGGCCAATACGGTTCGTGGACACAACAACGCCACTGGATAGTTGCATCTCACCAATAAACCCCTCTAGCGGATCCGTTCCAGCCACATTGGCCGATAGTGCCTTCCCGATAATCATGTTTCCGGCCGCCGTGGTTGAATTCGTATATGTCGCACTCAGGGGCACACTCGTATTCGTGTCTGTACCGTCCTGATTGGCAACAGTCAACTTCAGCGCGCCGAAGGAACCGGCTGACGCATCGAAAACCGCCAACACGTAGTGCCACTGCCCGTCGGCGTAGTTCCGATCCGACAAAGTGACCGTGTTCGTGGTCGTGTTACCCACCAACGTGAACGAGGCGCTTCCCGGGGCGGCCTGGTTGATGTCCAGCGAGTAGAGATACGTGCTGTCCCCCATATGCAGGAGTTCCATCTGGCCCACCCCGCTCATGTCGCCGTCGGATTTGAAGAACATCTCCACCGAAAACGAGCTTGTGAACTCGAATTCGTCTCCGTAACACGATTCGCAGTAGTAAAGGGTCCCGTTATAATTTTCAAGCGCCTCCACATCAAACGAGTAGTCCCCCTGATAATTACCATTCACGAACATGCCAGGGGGAGGGACGTCATTAATGGTGGGGTAAATGCCTAAATCATCAACGATTGTGAGATCATAGATTCCCCCCCCTGCGGTGTCCTGATCCAATACCGCCGGGTTCAGTCCACCAGTGGGCGTCATTGTCCACCGCGCAATGGGGGTCGCGCTCCCTTTATCAACCCCTAAAACGACCATAATAAAGACCGTCAACACACCTAACGTTTTAACAAGGCTTTTAATTATGTGGGGTGTTTCTTTCGTACCTATGCATGATGTTTTCATAAGCTTCTTAAGTTTTAAGTTTGCTCTCGTTCATCTACTCGGATCGCCGCCTTCGCTTGTTTTGTTGTTGGTCCGGTAGTACGCGAGTCAGTTAAAGCCCGTATTACATCTTGCACAAACAAATATTTGACATGTTTAAAAAAAGTTGTAATTACATACTTGCACGTTGTACTTACCACATTTAGCGAGTAAATGAATAATTGTCCAGAATTGCATAAGGTTGAAAAGCAATTGCAGGCAGAAATCACTGAGGGCAAATATGGTCCGAGTAATCGCCTTCCGAGCAAGCATCAGTTGGTGGAGCGTTTCAATGTTTCGCGCCCGACAATCGCGCATGTGCCGCGCAGCCTACCGGTAACCCCCAGAGCAGAAATAACGAGGAGAGCAGCGCGAACGTGATAAGAACGCTTTTGCCGTCCGCAGTCCGGAACAGGCTACTAGCTGTGGCTCCGGAATTTGAGTTTTGAATAAATCTGAGTGCTTGTGCTGCTTTGCCAATGACAAAAATTCACCATCCAATTGAACATTGTTAGCCGGTTTATTGTTGCAAGCCGAGCAGCCTGATGATTTTCGGATCGGTGAGCGATTCGCTGCTCACAACCTCAATACCCGTGTCAATCAGCCGGGGACTGGATTGTCCTTTGTTGTGCAATGCCACCGCTCTCACTCCTTCGTAGCCCATCTTGTAGGGGTTTTGCAGGATAATCGCAGCGACCTCCCCGGAACGCAATCCATCGAGCAGCGCTTTGTCAGGATCAAAGGCAATCATTTTCACCTCGCTGCGTTTCTGCTCTTGCAGCGCCTGGAGTGCGCCGACGGAGGTGGTGATATTGCAGGCGAAAAGCCCCTGCACGTCGGCGTTTCGCTTAAGCATATCTACGGTCACTTGTTTGGCGGCTTCCTCCGTGTCCTGGCCAGATTGTGAATCCACGATTTTGATGCCGGGAAATTCATTCGAGACGGTGTCGGTAAAACCGCTCACGCGCTTGGAGGTTGAGTGGGAACCGGGAATGTGTCTGACGACGAGAATATTGCCCTTGCCGCCGAGAATTTCACCCATGCGCCGCGCTGCCAGCACCCCGCCCTGATAATTATCCGTGGAGGCAATACAAAGAAAGTGGATGGTATCGAGGCCCGAATCAATGATGGCGCAGGGAATCCTTAACGTGGCAAGTTTTTCGACGGACGGGACAAGTTCCCTGCGATTCACCGGCGCGAGCACGACCCCGTCCACATGGCGCGCGATGGCGTCGTCGATAATTTGGATTTGGCCGGCGCTGTTGGTTTCACGATCTGGACCATTCCAATTAATTTCGTAACCGAAATCCTTGCCGGCTTCTTCCGCCCCGGCGAGGACGGACTGCCAGAAAACCAGATTGGTTGACTTGGGTATGACGGCAATAACATGTCTGGCTCCGCTGGGCGTTTCACTGGTGGCCGTTTCCTTCTCACAGCCCGCACCGAAGAATAGCGCCGCAACCAACAGCGACGCAAGGGATAGCAATTTTTTCATAATTGTGACAGTTCGTTACCGTTTCTTTGGGGGGCAGCAATTTGCGTCGCCGATGCGGTCTTTAATCATGCACATGGGTAGTTTGCAATTATACTACAAGCAAATTCAAACTAGACAGAATCCAAAAAGGTTGATATTACTACTTTTAAAGTTGTCATAACCAATAAACCCATTTCGTTGCGTATGAAAACAAAACCCAAGCACAGTGAAATCAGCAAGCATCTCGAAACCGAGATTATCGCAGGCAGGTATGGCGACGGTTCGCGGCTGCCCAGCGAGGTTCAGTTGGTCAAGCAGTTTGGCGTCTCGCGCCCCACGGTCGCAAGGGCGTTGCGTGATTTGGGTGCAAAAGGCATGATTGAACGACGCGCAGGTTCTGGCACATATGTGCGCTCAAACAATGGGCGAACCATCTCGTCTCGCACTCTGGGTTTGCTCGTGCCGGGCCTCGCGAGCACCGAAATCTTTCAAATCATCTGCGGTGAAATCGCTAGCTTGGCGCGCGTCAATGATTACGGCCTGCTCTGGGGCGGCTCCACTAACCCGCGCGAGGACACCGACGCCAGCCTCAAACACGCGGAAGAAATCTGCAAACAGTTCATCGATCGTAAAATCAGCGGCGTCTTTTTCGCACCGTCTGAATTGCAGCCCGGTCAGGAGAAAGCAAACACGCGTTTAGCGGAATCTCTTCGGGAAGCAGGCGTTCCGGTCGTGCTCCTTGATCGCGATCTTTTGCATTTCCCATGGCGAAGCGACTTTGATCTCGTGGGCATTGACAACATGGGCAGCGGCTTCATGGTTGCCGAGCATCTGATCAAACTTGGCTGCCGGAATCTTTTTTTTGTCGCGCGTCCTTTTTCCGCTGCCACGGTGGACGCGCGTATCGCCGGCGTCCGCGAAGCCCTCGTGCGACATAGCATCGAGCCGGCCGCCGGGTGGATTCGCTATGGCGATCCTGCAGACTTGAAGTTCACCCGAGCACTGGTTGCCGGGCTGCAGGCGGACGCTTTCATTTGTGCCAATGACGACACGGCGGCGGTGCTGCTGCACATCTTGGAATCACAAAACGTGCGCGTTCCGCGCGACATTCGGGTGGTGGGCTTTGATGATGTAAAATACGCCACGTTGGTCTCGGTTCCGCTCACAACCGTTCACCAACCCTGCCGGGACATCGCCGTCATGGCTTTCCGAACCATGATGGAACGTCTGGCCGAACCAACTCTTCCGGCGCGGAGCATCTCCTTGATTCCCCACTTGGTTGTGCGCGAATCCTGCGGAGCTTATCTGCCACGACCCAAAACCGTCCCCAAACCCAGGCACGGGGTCAAGGGTTCGGAATAGTTGGTTCCGGGTGGAGGTTGTCAATCTTGGTCTTGATGGCTCCTTGAATCTTCCGAATGCGCTGTCCCGCTGCCCCCACAGCCGAACGGTCAGGATGAATTGTCACATCGATGGTAAAATGGCGCGCTTCGTTCGGGGCAAGCTTCGGCACCCGGCCAGCCGCGCGCTCAAGCCGACGCGTGTAAGGAAAGCCCGTGCCCGGTTCAAGTCCCGTCACATAACCGTCGGCCTCCGCCGCGAGATTTTTCCACAGTGTTAAACAAGGAAGCTGCGCAACAGGAAAAGCCAATGAAACGCCACGGTCTTCGCTGGCATTTTGCAGCATCAGCTCCGTCCGCCCATCCTTGCCCGCCAGCGGATGCAGACAATAAACTTGTTCGATAAATCCGGGCCGCGGTCCGGCATAGTCGCAGTAATTTTGAACACTTTTGGCCGCATGGGCATTGAATGATTTTACCCGCTCAATCGCGCCGACAAAACGCGCCCCCGCCCCCAGCAGCGGCGGACCAAAATTGGCGTGATAGATGATTTGAAATTCCTGGTCATGCACCCCTTGATTAGTAATCGTGTCGTTGTAACGCACCGAGTTTGATCCAAGCTCCGTGGAGACGTCCGCCCAAAATGAAAGTTTTGGCCCGTGAAACATCCGTTCTTCCACCAGCCCGCGAATGTGAATCCGGGGCGGTGGCCCGGGCTCAATCAACACTTCGACTTCCGAGGCAGGTATGTTGCCGATTTTGCCATGCAACGTGAGATCCATCTCAACTTCGTCACCAACATTGTTGCGGAACTTGTCTCGTCCCGGATGACCTGCCCATTCAAGTCCGCACCGAACCATCCATTCGTTAAAACCTTCCAACCAGCCAAGTCCGCCTCGGCTTTCCAAGTTGATGAACTGCGGATGCACCACTTCTTTGACTGGTGAATCCCAACCGAGTCGCACATCAGCAGACTCGACTTTCAAAACGCTCATGCCACGCGTGGGAATAAGCACAAAACGAAGTCGCCCGTTATCAACCTCAATAACGTCCACCCCTTCCTGCCTCCCGCCGTGCAACGCGCATTTTTTAACGAACCAAGCAGCAGTCGTTTTCAGGGGGAAGTCGTGTTGACTGAGTTCCCACGAATCATCATGTATTCCCTGTCGGGAACTGATGAGAACCCGGTGAAAAAGCAGCGGTGACGCGGCAGCGGTCGTCGCTGTGGAAATTATTATTTCTGGGTCCAACTGTTTCATGGCGTGGCGACAGAACCATTGCCATAGCCAACCGAGATGTCCATGAAAAAATTGGTCGGCAGGTGCAGATTCAGGTGAAACTTTTTCTGCAAAAATTGGCTCGACTGACAGAGTTTGGCCGTCGTGCTTCGACGCGGCATGCATATTTAAGACCAGTTGCAGGGCTTGCTCCGCCTAAACTGAGCGTAGGCAAATTCGTGTTGGCCCAATTCGTACTAAAATCCCTTTTGAACACTGCCTTTCTGATGTCAGCTTGCCGACGAGTCAGATTCCATTTCGCCGGCGAGAGGTCATTCCGAGTAGCTTGCGAAGTCGGCACCAAAACAATTATAAACCCCCACCCCTTTCAAACCGGCATGACAGTCCCACCCCGCTATGAAAATCGTCCTGCGCATTATCAGCTAACAACACCTCGTGTTTCGCTTCACCCAGGCTGCGCCTCTGCAACTAAAAAGGTTGTATATGCACCAAAAAGCACTCCCGGATTCGGCCTCGATGAATGGGAGCAGGGCCGGAAATACATGACTCACGCGGGTTACCGGGTGCGCAGCAAAATTGAAAAGATCATCGCCGATTTCCTGACCGCATCCGATTTGACATTCATATACGAACCCCAACTGAAAATCGGCAATCTCTTTCTCCGTCCGGATTTCTATTTCCCCGCGTATGGATTGCTTTACGAACATTTCGGCTTGAACACACCGGAATACCTGCAAGGCGCCGAGGCAAAAATCAGAAGCTATCACCAAGCCGGCATTCCATTCATGTACGCAACGTTCAATGATTAGCCCGACATTGAAGATGTGATTGTGGAAAAGCTCGCTTTGGCAACGCTTGAGCCGTGATTCATGGAAACGCAAAAAGAAAAATTTTTGAGCGACAACCCGCCCAGAAAAAGATTCCATGACAGTTGATTCCATCTGCCCCTGGCGACACTTTTTCAACCAGTTCCGAAACAATTGACTCGCAATCTTGGTGGGTACCCGACAGGTAATCTGAAGCAATTCTTCAATGCTCAAGTCACGCAGGCTTTTCTCCGCGTGACAGTCACCTATCCATGAACTCCGCTCGATTGAAACTTCTTTCGCATATGTGTAACGTGTGTGCCGTTGAACTGTTTATGTCGGAATCAAATAGGCGGAAATGTGCCGCCAGCTGGCGATGTGAAATTTAATTTGTGAAATACACCATAAAGAAATCGTTTATCGAATTGGTCGTTTCCTTTTGGGTGGCGACCATTTTTGCCGCCGACACCAACCTGCCCGCCATCATTCCGTTGCCGCAACAATTGGAGCTGCGCGCGGGCGTGTTCCAGCTCACGCCCGGCACGGAAATTTTCGCCAACTTCACTTCGCGTCAAACGGCGAGAAAATTGGCCGCGCAACTTCGCCAGTCCACCGGCTATCCGCTCAAGGTCGCTGTGAAATTGGGGGTGAATCGCGCGGTTCCAAACGCCATTTTACTCACGACCAGGGGTGCTAACACAAACCTGGGCGCCGAAGGTTACGCATTGACTGTCACCACCAATACAGTGGTCGTGCGCGCGCCGACGCAGGCGGGCTTGTTTTATGGCGCGCAAACGCTGCTCCAACTGCTGCCGCCGGAGATTTTCTCGACGAATCCAGTGACCCACGCGGATTGGCAAATGCCGTGCGTTCAAATCGAGGACCGGCCGCGGTTCAAGTGGCGCGGCTTGATGCTCGATGTCAGCCGCCACTTTTACAACAAAGGCGAAGTGGAACAGATTCTCAATTTGATGGCACGCTACAAATTAAACACGTTCCACTGGCATCTGGTGGACGATGACGGCTGGCGGATTGAGATTAAAAAATATCCCCGCCTGACGGAAGTCGGGGCGTGGCGCAAAAGCATCGGCTGGGGGTTGGACCCGAAATCCAGCAGGGCCTACAACTCCAATGGCCAGTATGGCGGTTATTACACGCAGAATGACATCCGCGAGGTCGTGGCCTACGCAGCGGCACGGCACATCGCCATTGTTCCCGAAATTGAAATGCCTGGCCACTCGGGGGCGGCGCTGGTGGCGTATCCACAATTCAGTTGTTTTGGCGGGCCTTACAGCACCGACCGGACCCTCGATATTCGTGGCAATTATATCTTGGCCAGCGGCATTTACAATCCGGCCAGTGAGGGAACGTTCCAATTTTTAGACGGCGTGCTGGCGGAAGTCTTTAAGCTTTTTCCAGGCAAATACGTTCACATTGGCGGCGACGAGGTGCGGAAGGATTATTGGAGAAACAGTCCCGAATGCCAGGCGTTGATGAAACGCGAAGGATTGAAGAACGAGGAGGAATTGCAAAGTTGGTTCGTCCGGCGCATCGAGAAGTTCGTCAACGCGCACGGCAAGACGCTCATCGGCTGGAGCGAAATTCTGCAAGGCGGGCTGGCGACGAACGCCGTGGTCATGGATTGGATCGGTGGCGGCAAGGAAGCTGCCAGCGCCGGCCATGAAGTGGTGATGTCGCCGACCAGTTACTGTTACTTCAATTACTATCAAACCACGAAGCGTTCCACCGAGCCGCACGCTCAGGGCGGTTTCATTTCTTTGTGCAAGGTTTATTCGTTCGAGCCGATTCCGACGAACCTGCCCACGCAATTTCAATCGCATATTCTAGGCGCGCAGGGCAATTTATGGACGGAATGGATTGCGTCGCTGCCACACGCCGAATACATGCTTTTCCCGCGCCTGTGCGCGCTGTCCGAAGTCACTTGGTCAGACAAATCCGCGCGCAACTGGGACGATTTTCTGCGGCGGCTCAAGGTCAGCGAGCAACGACTCGACGAACTCGGCGTGAACTATCGCCGCGGGACTTCCGAGCCGATGGATTGGCAGGCGCCCGCGCCTCCGAGCCATGCGGCGCGAGTGACGACAGATTAAATTGACGCAAAAGTTTCGTTGGATTATCCGGGTTTCGAGGGACTAATCAGTTGACAGTTTGGGCAAGGAACATTTTCCGTTGGTAACCATCAAGCCTCCGGCCAAGCCTTGGCAGCCAGTTCAGGCTGTGCAACAGCGTTCGCGGATTGAGTATCGCCGATTACCTATTACGGCATTCCATGGACACAATGATGTTGGGAATTCTTGCCGTGGCCCTAATCTTCGTGGCTGGCAACGTGGCTTACTCTGAAATGGCGTTGCCCAGTCCGACAAGTTGCTGCCCACCCACGCCGTGACCAGTAAACGGAACGTCAACCGCGACAGCGGAACTGAAAACGCCAACCGGCGCTGGCTCCCACTATCCGTCTGCCCGGCTCCCCAGAATTCGCCACGTCGAAAACCTGATCGTTACCGAATTTAGTCCATCTTTTCCACCACCAGCATTTCGATGGGTTTACGGGTATTGAATCCAATTGGTCATGGTGGTGTAGGCGAAGGTCATTTCCCCCGGATTGTATCCTTTATACCACTTGGAATGGCCGTCGGCGAACATGACATTCTGGCCTTTGCTATGAATTTGCCAGAATTCCGTCAGCGCGGGATTGGCCGCCCCGCCCACGCAGTTCTGCGTATAATCATCCTTGTCCGCATCCAGCGGATCAAATTGCAATCCCGCGCCGTTGTTTATGGTTCCCGCCGTGTCGCCACCCAAAACGTAAGCCGAGGGAAATAAAACGGCCGTGCTTTCGACCGCCGCGTCTTGGCCGCCAGCAGCCACATACGCCGCATTGCAGCCATTGAAATAATTGAAAGGTCCTTGATAGAGTTGGGGCAATTGCACATTACCGGGGCAATCATACGCATTGGTATTTCCAACGTAGGGAAAAATCTGCTCCAGCCAACTGGCTTTTCCCGTCGTGGGGTCTATGGCACCCCAATGAATGTCATCACCGGATTCGGGATAAAACTGATTATTGTCATCCGCAAACATTCTCATGCCCAAACCGACTTGGTGCAGGTTGGAATTGCAACTGGTCGTCCACGCCCTCTGCTTGGCCGACGACAATGCAGGCAACAGCATCGCCGCCAAAATGGCGATGATGGCGATGACGACGAGCAATTCAATTAGCGTGAAAGCGCTCCGACGATACATACATGATAAGACACCGCCATTGACGATTCGTTTCAAGTTACTATTGACCGTCAGAAACTGTCCGCCGGACCGCAAAACCGGCCACCTGCTTTTCAATCCTTCGCCTTTTCCACCACCAACATTTACTTCGCGTCCTGACAAACGAGCAGCGCCGGTGCCTGCTACGACAATCCGGCGCTGCTGTCACATAACCTTGTACGGAACAGCAAACTGACTGTTCCGTTGGTGAGCATGGCTGGATTCGGGTGGGCGGCCAAGCAAAAGCGGCTGGCATCCTGAATTTTTCTTGGCGGTGGGATTGGCCTAATTGCTCTGGTTGCGGAGAGTGTGAAAGTAATTGTCGGGCTGAGGTATAGCAAGTGGGGCAAGCAAAGCAGCTAGGCAGGTATGAACTGGCATCAAAACCTGAATGTCATGCTCCGCGAAACCGAGCAGTTTTGCCGTCGCCGCGACCTCAAGGCGTGCGGGTAAATTGTCGGCCGCCCATGTTGCCATTGCCGCTGGCATCACATCGTCAGTCATAGTTCAGGTTTTCATCTGGACACAATTCATCTTCGAACATCGCGGTGGAGGCGCACGCGCGCTCCCCGCACTTGCATCCCTCCAGGACCGCCGGCGAACATCAAAAATACACGAATCACGAAATGGGCAATCTCAGCGCCGCTGGCGAAAAAATTCCGTTGCTCCACCGAATCCAATTTGCGACACGCGGGGGGTCAGTTCGCACTTTAACCCCGGAAAAAGGCGGCGAATGTTTCACTTTCACGGGCACGCAACAGAATTTCCGGTTGAAATCAAACCAGGCAGCGTTAGAGTTCCGGCTGCATGAACCACAAGCTCGCCGTCCGCTGTTTTTGTCTGTTCGCGTCGTTTTTAATGGTCAACGCCATGCGGGCGGCAGAAGCGGCGGATAACTTTGACGCAACCGCTGAAACCGTCGGCCCCAGCCACAGCGGATTTACCCACAACAAGTTTGTCACGCCGGTCAACCAAATCCTCACGCCAGCCGGCTGGCAGGTCGAGCTTCCGCCCATGCGACCGCACGCGCTGGCTTTGAGTCCTGACCACAGCCTGCTCGTGACGGCTGGTCAGTTGCATCAACTGATCGTGATCTCCGCCCAATCCGGAAAACTTTTGCAGCGCGTTCCATTGCCGTCTGATCAAGCTCAGGAAACGGCTCCGGTGTCGGCAGCGATTCTGGACCCGGACGGAAAGGCGCAGTTGAGTTTCACCGGCCTGACCTTTTCACCTGATGGCTCGCGTATTTATCTGCCCAATGTCAATGGCGACATCAAGGTCTTCGATGTCGCCGAAGACAAGTTCGTTTCACCGCTGTTTTCCATCGCGCTGCCGCCGGCCAATGCGTCTGGGCGCAAAGCGGAAATCCCCACGGGCATCGCGGTTTCGCCGGATGGAAAAAAAATTTACGTCGCATTAAACCTTTCCAACCGCCTTGCCGAACTGGATGCGGCAACCGGAAAAGTCCTGCGGCTGTGGGGGGTCGGCGTCGCGCCGTTCGACGTGGTCGTAGCCGGCAAAAATATTTATGTCAGCAGCTGGGGCGGCCGGCCGCCGGCGGCGGATGGCGTCACCGGCCCGGCGGGGCTTGGCACGCGGGTGCGTGTTGATCCGGTTCGTTTCATCGCCAGTGAAGGCTCGGTTTCGGTGATTGATCCGGCTCGCACCAATCAAACGGAAATCATCACCGGCTTGCACACCTGCGCGCTGAGGTTGTCACCGAACGGGAAATTACTGGTAGCTGCCAATGCGGGCAGCGACACGTTGAGCGTCATTGACACGCGCACAGACAAAATCGTGGAAACAATTTTTGTGCGGCAGAGTCCGGGCGATCCGTTTGGCGCGCAGCCCGACGCGCTGGCGTTCGACAAATCTGGCCGAAAACTTTTTGTCTGCAACGGCACGCAGAATGCCGTCGCGGTGGTTCAATTTGGTCCTGGCAAATCAAAATTAGTCGGCTTGATTCCCGTCGGTTGGTTTCCTAGCGCGATTGTCTTCGATGCCAGCCGCAAACAAATTTGCGTTGCAAACCTCAAAGGCATGAACCGTGGCAGCGGGCCTTTCAATATCGGCCAATATTACAACACGCTTTCCCTGATACCCGTGCCGTCGGCCAAAGCGCTGGCGCAGTTCACGCAGGCGGCGCTGGCGGATTTACGTTACCCGTTGCTGGCGCAGGCGAAATTGCCGCCACGCAAGAATCAGAGCGCTCAACCCGTTCCTGAACGTCTCGGCGAACCAAGCGTGTTCCAGCATATCATTTATATCATCAAGGAAAACCGAACCTATGACCAGGTTCTCGGCGACGTGAAAACTGGAAATGGCGACGCCGACATTTGTAATTTTGCCGAGCGCGTGACGCCGAACGAACACAAGCTCGTCCGCGATTTTGTCCTGCTCGATAATACCTATTGCTGCGGCATGGTGAGTGCGGACGGCCATCAATGGGCAGATTCGGCGCTGGCGACAGACTATATCGAACGCGAGTTCTCCGGCTGGCCGCGGAGTTATCCGGCCGGGGGACAAGACGCGCTGGCTTTGTCGCCCGCGGGTTGCATTTGGGATGATGCCCTGGCGCACGGCAAAACGGTGCGCGACTATGGTGAATTCACTTGGACACACAAATCTTGGAAAAGTCCCGCCCAAAAAGGCGCGCTGGATTTTCTCGCCTGCTACCGCGATTTCGTGAGCGGCTCAAACGCCATTACTTACACCTGTGAACCGAATGTCGCGTCGCTCCGGCCTTTCACGCCCACGAACACGGCGGGTTGGGACCTGGATGTGCCGGACGTTTTCCGCGCGGGGCAGTTCATCAAGGAATTGAAGCAGTTTGAGCAGACGGGAAATCTGCCAAACTTCATCATCCTGTGGCTGCCCAGTGATCACACCAGCGGAACGCGGTTTGGATCGCCCACGCCCGAGGCGCAGGTCGCCGACAACGACTTGGCGCTAGGCCAGATTGTTGACGCCGTGAGCCACAGCCGATTTTGGACGAACACCTGTGTTTTTGCGGTGGAAGACGATCCGCAGGCCGGGGCGGATCACGTCAGCGGTTTTCGCACGACGGCTTACGTGGCCAGCCCCCACACGAAACGCGGTGTGACCGTCAGCACGCAATACAACCAGACCAGTCTATTGCGCACGATGGAATTGATGCTCGGCTTGCCGCCGATGAACCAGATGGACGCGACGGCGACACCAATGTTTGACTGTTTCACCAACACGCCGGACTTCACCGCGTTCGATGCCGTAACGAACAACGTCCCGCTGGACGAGATGAATCCCGCGCCGAGGCAGATTTCCGACGGGCAAATGCGCAAGGACGCCTGTGTTTCTGCGCGGTTGCCATTGAAGAAGCCCGATCAATGCCCGGAAGACGTGCTCAACCGCATTCTCTGGCGCGCGACGATGGGCACGAAGCCGTATCCCGAATGGGCGGTGAAGATCGTGGATGAGGATTAAATTTTCCGGACGATATGAGTGTGAAGTCTCGGCACTTTTCGCGTTAGCGAGCAGTAGGCGAGCGGTTTCCGAGCAGAGAACAATTTCTGAACGGGCAGCCAAACCGGTGAAGACCCCGGTGAAACTCTGACCCCGATCCCGCAGAAAAACCCTATAAACAAAGGGTCTTGACTGGAGGCGAGGGTCGGAATCGGCCAATTTACCCCGCTGTTGCACCCCAAATATACCCGATTTCATTGGCTACTCAACATAATTCGGCTTAACCCGGCTATACCCGTTTTAACTCCTTTGGTGTCCGTTTTGGTGTCCGCGCACCACCTCGGCGAAAATCAGCTTTGCAAAGAATTTGTGAATCGTGGTGAAAACCACGCCGCCGCTGGCGACGTTGAGCAACTCGCGCGACGAAAATAAACCCGCCGCTCAACAGAGATGTCTTTGCGACCAGCCTCGCAACTGCTGTCCGAAAACCAAATAGTCCGGGTCAGGATAATGAGCGCGCCGAGCGGGCAAAAGAATCTGGTCACGCAGGCTCGCTTTGAATTCAGCCGCTCCGCCATCCCAAGCAATTGAATGAAGGTCTGCGATTCGCCGCTCGTTGAGGATGACTGAGTAATCACGTTTGATCGCAATGAGGCCGTTGTCAAAAGCCCGGTGATGCAGCGCGCTGAGGCAGATTCCGTTTCTCAGTTCATCCGTTCCGCGCTCATGGTCAACCGGAATGATGTGTGCGGCATCCACAAGATCGAGCTGTATTCCACTGACGGCGCAACGATTGCCATACGCAGTCAGCACGTTTTGGCGGAAGCGCGCATCGCGCACCTTCCGGTTGATTTGTTGCAGCACCGTTTTGCGTGGCCCTGCCGGGATGTCTCTGATTTCGCGTTCAATGTCGGTATTGGCGATGCGCTCAAGTTGGCGCATTTCCTCCGGCTGCTGTGCGGTCTTATGCAACTCTGCGAGTTCCTGAACATAGGTCGCGAAGAAGTCAGGGCGGAACGCGATAACGATTTCCTGATTATCGCGAGTCTGCGGGAAGAACGCCTTCACCTTGGCTTCGTTGACCGTCTCGCGCCTGACCTGGAGCGAAGGCGACCGGCCCACCATTGAAATTAGATGCTTGGTCACGTCAAACCCCGCGAACATCCGCGCTTCTTCTTCCCATCCGAGCAGGAGAGTTGTTGCGCCTTCTTCGATGCGGAAGTGATCAACGCCGGTGACCTGAATGCGGAGTTCGTTTGGATTCCGAGGAAAGCCGCCATGTGTCATATTCCAGATGTAGCAGAGGGCAACGACCCGCTGGTCACCACGAAACAGCGACAGCTTAAACGGATGCTCAGACGACAGAACAATGGCATTCCAGCCGGACGCTTTGACCGCTGCGATTATTCGTTGAAGGAGGTCGGATTTGCTGACGCGCGTGGCCATAGGTTAGAATCATTTGCCTTTGCACTTTCGCCGCTTCTGAGCAGGAGCGTAGCTTTCCAGCAGTGCCATCTGCGCTGGTTTTGATACGTGAGGAGTCACCTTTGCCCCATCTGGCATTGATTTTTTCTCTCGAACGGCTCGTTTTGCGCCGCCGTCTTCCGCAAGCGGTTCGTCGTCCTCCACACCATTCCACAAAAGTCCCGGCTTGACGGCGCGATAGGAATCCTCGCCATTTGGCTTTTCTGATTTTGCAGTCGGATATTTTTCGACCTTGCCCCGCTGAAAACGACCGAGAGCGCCTTTCAGATAATCTTCGACCAGATCGCAGCAAATCCACTCGCGTCGCGTTCGCTCGGCAGCTTCACCCGTTGCACAACTGCCGCAAAACGGGTCAACCACAAGATCCCCGACCTCGGTCAACATGCGGATGAAGAATTCCGGGATTTCGCGCGGGAATCGCGCCGGGTGCGGAATGATGCCGTGTTCGCGGCAGTAACGGATGTAGGCCGAATTACTCTCCGTGTGCGCGAGCGAAATCAGATTTGGCGGGATAGCCGCGCCGTTGTCAGTCCCGAAACAATCGGATATGTCATGTCCCGACGGACGGAGCATCGGCTTGTAACCCTTCGCCAAAAGCGTCTTCATGCTCTCGGAGTAGGGCTGGAGAACACGGCGGTTGCTCGCTTTTGGCCAGGGCGTTGGTGAAAGCCACCAAATGCAGTTCACGGCGTCTTTGACTCGTATTCGCCGAACCGTCACCCACTCGGCTGGCGTCGGCAGACGCGCCGGATTCCACCAGAAAAACTCCTGCGCCAGATGGAATCCGAATTCCTTGCACAACATGATGAGCAATTCGTAGTGGTAGAGGCTGCGCGTCGGCTGTCCTGAAATCCACGCGCCGCCGATGTCAATGACCAGCGACCCTTGCGGCTTCAGAGCTTTGTGGAACGCAGCTGCGAAAGGCCGAAACCATTCCAGATAATCATGCGCGTCGGCGTTGCCGTAATCCTTTTTGCGAACCAAACCAAACGGCGGGCTGGTCATTATCAGGTCAACCGCCCCCGGCTCGATTTCGTCTCGGAACATGCCAAGAGAATCGCCCAAGAGAATCCGCCCGCGTGCAGTTTCGTGGAAAAGCTTCACGGTCGTCTCACTGGTTTTATGAACGGGTGTCGGCATCTGCTATTTTTTACCACTGTCAAGGAGTGGAGTAAACACATCGCTGACGAATTGCCATGACGAATCCCGCCACGCCCACGGGCGAGAGGTGATGGATGAAATGTTGAATCCAGGCGTAGTTGCCCGCGCATTTTGTCGGCAGCCGCCCAGAGCTTGGCTTCAAAGTCGAGCGCGGAGCCGTTGGTTTTATTCTCGTCGTTTGCTTTTGCCATGCAGATTCGACGGTATCGTAAACATAAATGACCGGCATGGCGAAGAAATTTTCCAGGCGCAAAATCATAGAGGCAAAATTCCCGGAGCCGGGTGGCGGGTCAATTTGGAGCGCAGCCGGTTGAGGCGAGCAATAGATTGACGCGACGACCGGCGACACACCATCACGCCCCTGATTCACGCGCACGGCCCTGGTGACAGTCGCGGAGTATCCGCCAACATCCCATCAAGGCGAATTTTTCGCTTTGTCTTGCCTATATCTGCGGGCAATTTTCGGAAGACACCATCCCCTTGACCATTCGGCCAACGAATCGAGCCACATTCGCACCAGCGACAAAAAGCGACAAAAGGCGGCAACGAATTTGTCGCAATTTGTCGCCCTTGGACATGGAAATTTGCCACAATTTGCCGTCTTTTAACAGCCCGTCGCCGCGCGAATCGCCTTTAATTTTATGGCTCGCTGCGCGTCGTCAAGGTCGTGCCTTCGGCCTCCACCTGTGACTACGCTGGCTGCGCCAAAGCCGGATGGCGATTAAGATTTTGCGCGGTGCTGCCGCTGCCACTGGTGTTGAATGGCGTTGAATCCATCAACGCTTTTCAACATGAGATTTCATGTTGGTCGGTGCATGGCCAAAAAACCTTATGAAAAGTTAAGCGGTGGGGCGTCCGGGTTAAAAGCATCCGCATCGGATGCCAGGCCACAGGCTCAAAATTGAGCTGCTGGTGATGAGAGCGAATGTTTTTCAACGCAAGGCGCGTGGTGGGTGCGCCAGCCCTTCGTGACGAAAGCGGCTTTGGGTTCGGAGCCAACGCAGCGGAGAAACCAAAGCCACTTTGGTCGCGCTGATTAATTTCCCGGAGTGACGAAACTTTGCCGGCGGAATGGAGCGGCAAACTGGGCGGAGTGCAGCGGTGGCGGAGTTCGGTCGCGAGGGTGTCCTGGGGCAAGCCAGTCTTTCGGCTTACGGCGTCAAGCCAGTTGGCTGAAAGTCTGGCGCGGGGCCGGGTGGATTTTGACGCGACGGAACGAGCACACAGCGGAACGGAGGCCAGGTTGACGCGGAATGCAGGCGGCGAAGTTCGGTCACGACATCGGGCCTGCAACGGAATTCAGCCAGCGGTGTTGGAATTCCATAGACATGAAGCGAAAGTGGAAAAAAACAAGCAACCAGCCGAAGACACCGCCAAAACCCCCGGAGGAAACAATCAGCGGGCAATGGCTAATCATATTTGAAGCATTAAGCCGCGCGTTTGATAGGGCACGGGGAAAAACACCAGATGAACCGCAATTGTCTGCCTGCCTGCCCGTTTGGTGTCATAACATTGCTGATATTTTCGCAAAAACCATCTTCAAGACGACGGTGGCGCTTGACCCCAAAGGGCAATTTGACGTGCGAAATTTTGGGCGCATGGTGGGCTTGCTGTTAAGGGCCGGCGTATTCCTGGGGAAAGAATTTGAACCAATCTTAAAAAAGGCGGGGCTGTTGGATTTGTCCAAAACGGATGAAAAGAAAATCGAAGCTATCGCCGGCATCGAGCATCTGTTTCCGGTTGCGAGCAAAAAGTTCAATCGTCCGATCAGAAATGAGAATCAGCTCATCAACCAGTTTCTCCGGCACGCGGAAAAGTGGGGAATTGAACAATTGAAATGCTATCGGACACTGTTTTTGCATCTTTGGCAGCAACCGATTGAGGAGCAGCATAAATTTCTCTGCGGCATCGCGGAAGGCTTCGTGACGTTCATGGACACCGAGGGGCAATTTACCGGTGACCGTGGGCGCACGAATCTTTATATCAATCTGCTGGTTCATTGGACAGAAATCGCCGCCATGCAGAAGGCCGAGCCGGCAAAAACCCGTCGTGATCTTCAACAGTGGTTGATTGCAGAAGCCAAAATTCCCATATCAAATGATGAGGAATGGTTTGATCATCTCTGCGATGAAATCGGCCTGTCCATGAGGCGTAGGCCGTCCAGTTGACCGGAATCAGTAATTGGCCGGTTTCGATTTTCTACCAACCGGTCGAATCACATTTTACGCCGCGCTAAAGTGGGCGCGTGAACGTAAATCTTCACAAAAAAACGGTCGTGCGAACGTCGCAAGGCGTTTGCCGCCACGCCACCCGTCTGTCCAGCGTGGATGGTGTAATCACCGGACTAATCGTTGTCAGCATCAACGGCGAAGGTCGTGGCGTCCCTGTCGCGTAGCAAGCCAAATGGAAAAACATGAAACAGACTGAAGCAGTGAATCAATTCTTGGCGGGCCGTCGCGTGGTCCTGGCCAAGTTTGTGGCTCATCGCCACAAGGAAGTGCAGAACAAAGCCAAAAAGGTCGTCGGCATCGTGAACCTTTACGAAGTTCAATGTGCCGACGGGAAGGCACCGACAGTCCAAATGTGGTGCCCGCGCAGCGTCCAGACGGTCGAGCAAGCCGCCAAGGAATGTCCGTGCCAGTTCAAGGACGGACAGAAATTGGTGGTCGAGTTCGATCTGATGGAGCCGAACACGTTTGACGCCAAGAACGGCGTCATCATTCGTGCCGGTTCAGTGCTGCCCTTGGAGTAGTTCGTATTGTGGTCACGCATGGCGACCCCAAGGGAAGGGATTGCAGGCGGATGCGCGCGGAGCGCGCGCCGCCTGCAACCCATCCTTGTCCGAGAGGTGTGTCCAGACGCGGAAAAGTGAAGGTCAAAAATGAACAATGCACGAAACATTGAGCCGGATTTGCGGCTGAAAGTGGCACAGTTGAACGTGGAGATGGGCGATTGGGTTCACGGCCTGGCACCGTGGCAGGTGATTTCGCACATGACGTTCGCGTGGGAGGCGTCCATCTGGTCGGCGCAACGGTGTTACGAAAAATTCATGCGCACGGAGATGCGGGGCGTGTCGTATTTCTACGCGCTGGAGCAGAATCCGGGGCGAGACGGGTATCATGTCCATGCGCTGTGGTGCGACTGCAAAAACATGAGGCGCACGGAAATTTGGGACAAGTGGTTTCACCGTTACGGCCGGGCCCGGATCGAGCCGGTGAACAGCCGGGATGATGTGGCGGATTATTGCGCCAAGTATGTCACGAAGGAAAACACCTGGTGGGGCGTTAATCTGCTCGGCCAGCGGCATCCGGTGTTCAAGCAATTCAAACTGGAATGAGAGAGGAGCAACATCAATTTTTGCGGCTGCTGAACCAGTTGCCAGCCCGCCTGACGGCGGAGCAGGCGGCTTGGGTGCTGAACTGCCAGGCGCATGATGTGCCGATTCTGGTGGCCGCGCGGTTGCTAAAGCCGTTGGGCAATCCTTCGCCATACAACGTGAAATTCTTTGCCGCGTCGGAACTGCTGGAACAGACCCAAGACCGGAATTGGCTGGCAAAGGTCACGAATGCGTTGAACCAGCACTGGCAAAGGAGAAATGCCGCCAAGAAAAACTGTCTTGCTGGAGATAAGCAAACGAGCATACTGCAATCACCCCCGCTTTCAACTTTTGCGTAATGCTGGTCGCACTCCCGGCGAATACCAAACGCCTACTGCCACTTCTGAGTTGAATTTTCCTTGGCTGAGGCGTAGAATTGGCATTGTAAGCCCAAAGCATCATTTGGGTAAGACAAACTCAACCAAAAATATTTTGTGAAAACGCGCATCAAGCATCTGTTTATCCTGCCCGCGCTGCTGGCCGGTCTCGGCTTGATACCGGCTGGCCGCGTGACGGCGCAGACCTTCACGAACCTGTATAGTTTCACGGTAACGGGGGGTGCCTATACCAACAGCGACGGAGCTTATCCGAGTGCCGGATTGATATTATCGAACAACACATTGTATGGGACGACACAGCTTGGCGGCACGAATGGCGAGGGCACGGTTTTCGCCGTCAACACCGATGGCACGGGCTTTACGGTCCTGCATACTTTCACGGCACTCATCAATTCCACCAACAGCGACGGGGCTCATCCGCAGGCCGGATTGCTTCAAGACGGCCCATACCTGTATGGAACGGCGGAGTCTGGCGGCACGAATGGCAATGGCACGGTTTTTCGTCTCAGAACCGATGGCCTGTATTTTACGAACCTGCATAATTTCACGGCACTCTCTGCTTCTTTTGGTGGCACCAATAGCGACGGCGCTAATCCGGCTGCCGGATTGACTTTGGCGGGATTCACCACCCTTTATGGGACAGCACAGAGTGGCGGCACGAATGGCAATGGCACGGTGTTCGCCGTCAACGAGGATGGCACGGGCTTTATGGTCCTGCATACTTTCACGGCAAACAAATCTGGCACCAACAGCGACGGAGCCACTCCGCTGGGCGGATTGATCGCATCGGCCAACGACACTCTGTATGGGACTGCGAATGGTGGCGGCACCCATGGCAATGGCACGGTGTTCGCCCTCAACCCCGACGGCACGGGTTTTACGAACCTGTATAGTTTCACAGCCTTTTCTCCAGTTTATTTCAACAACTACGACGGAGAAAATCCGTATGGCGGATTGGTTTTATCGGACGGCACGCTTTATGGGACGACCCATTCCGCCGGCACCAACGGGGCCGGAACGGTGTTCGCCGTCGCCACCAATGGGACGGGCTTTACGGTCCTGCATAGTTTCACCGGTACCAACGACGGGGCTAATCCGTATGCCGGATTGGTTATATCGGGCAGCACCCTGTTCGGGACGGCGGGTAATGGCGGCACTTCGTATGATGGCACGGTGTTCGCCGTCAACACCAATGGCACGGGTTTTTCGACCCCGCATACTTTCACCGGGCCTCCTCCAGACGGATATTCTCCGCACGCCGGTTTGATTTCATCGGGCAACACCCTGTATGGAACGGCGGGTGGGGGCACCAATGGCACTGGCATGGTGTTCAGTCTTACGTTGCCGACGCCGCAACTGGGCATCACTTTTTCCGGGAGCCGTGTCGTGATGGTCTGGCCGACCAATCTCCTCAATTTCACCCTGCAATCCACCACGAACCTCGATCCGGTCTGGAGTCCCGTTCCCCTGTCACCGGTCATCATCAACGGGCAGAATGTAGTTACCAATCCCATCTCCGGGGCGCCGCAGCAGTTTTTCCGGTTAAGCCTGTAGCTGGCCAAAGGCATCAGTTATGGTGTAAAATTGAAGATGTAACGGCTTTGGTTCAGCACCGCTTGGAGTATAAAGCGGATGATGTCAATGCGTGGCCCTTCAGCCGGATTCGGTGTAACTATGGCAGTGTTCACGCTGCCGATTCAATCTTCGCCGCTGCCTCGCGTTCGTATTGCTCCAGCGACGGAATCTTCATCAAGGCGCGTTTCGCGTAGGCGCGATGCACGGCCTTGCTGTTGTGTCCCAATGCCTCCTGCGCAAACCGTTCCGGGTAGCCAACGGTTTTAGCCCGTTCCGCCCATGCGTAACGGTAGCTGTGCAATGTCACACCCTGAATGCCAAGCTGCCGGCAACGTGATCTAAATTCCGTCGCCCGGTCATTCGCCCGCACTCGCGACAGATACGGAAATAACACCCCTTCCGCCGGCAGGTCTTTGAACAGGTTCAATGCCTCCGCGCCCAAATGCACCAGCACCGGCACGCCGGTCTTTTTACGGAAGAAACTCACGGTGTTGTTCGTCCAGTCCACGTCCTCGCCTTTCAAGTTGGCAATGTCGCCCTGGCTCCCGCCCAAGTGCCAGCACAACTGGTAAAGGGCTTTTCGTTCCGGGTTCACTTCGGCGGCGATGATCTTCTGGTGTTCCTCCGGCGTGATGGCGCGTTTGTCCTTGAACTTCACGGCGGGCCATTGCCGTTTGGGAATCAACGGCCACGGCAGCCAGTTCATGTCCACGCAGAAATTATGCAACCGACGCAGAAAAACATTCGTGGACACCGTGCCCGTTTGCAGCACTTTCAAAAGCAGTTCGCCCGGCGTCTCAATGATGATCCTCGGCATCAACGGGGCAAACGCTTTGTCTCTGGCTGCTGTCCGCCAGCGGTGCTGGTTGGCTCCCTGCTTGGTGCTGGCAAGGCTTTCAATTGCCTGCTGCCAGGTGCGCGTGGCTATCCTGTTGTCAGTGCCGGCCAGATACGCCTTGGCGATTTGCAGGTTGAGCACCGGCTGGCGTTCGGAATTGTTCCTGGCCTCGACGATCTGGCGGTCTTCGTCCTCGTTGGTGGTGCGCAGGCTGGTGCGTTTGCCGGTGGTGGTGTCCACGCAATAGAACTTGTTTCCCCGAATTCCTCGACGGGTTAAGCGGTAACGTGTCTTCATAGTTTTCACGCAACCGCGATGATAAATGAAGCCGGTTCCGAGGAGTTACGGAGTAAGCGGCGAGTTAAAGCCGGTTAAACCGAATTCTTACGGAGTAGTAAATATGGTGTCCGTTTTGCTGTCCGTTGCGGACCCCTCTGCTCCTATGTCCTTGCTGCAAAGACAGTTAAGACTGGAGGCGGAGGTCGGAATCGAACAGAGTCAGAAGATTTTTCAAAATCCACTACTCCGCAATTACCACCCTACCACCAGAGGCGAACAACCTCATAACTAACGAACGCCAATAGAATCAGGCATTTCCGCGCGTTTGTCAAGCACTCGGCATTACGCAGCCAATACCAACCAACTACTCACCAATTACACATTCATCACCCGTTCACTGGCACTTTCACTGGCACTAATACCAATTCCAGTTTGATATTGCACCATTGTGGGGATGTGGGTAAAAGAGGGCATGCCGAAGCGATACCATCTGAACCGGCCTGATCTGGCGCAGGCTGTGGCCAATGAATTGCGGACTT